>Ga0213827_1000188_pt1 | contig 69225 bp, 61 predicted proteins | sample MC6MC0898MG_FD_180669 | JGI IMG/M metagenome (GOLD analysis project Ga0213827, IMG submission 180669) | Enriched soil aggregate microbial communities from Iowa State University, Ames, United States - MC6-MC0898-MG | ecosystem: Environmental > Terrestrial > Soil > Unclassified | place: USA: Iowa...
GCCAGAATCCGCACAATAACGAGCACCGCTGTAACCGCAACTCCATAACCAATTGCGGTGTAAATATCAGTATCCCCTAAACCGTTCACAATTTCGGGCAAATCCAAGCCGATGAGCATAAAAACAATTCCGTTGAGCAAAAAGCAAAAACTTTCCCAGACTGTTACTGTGCGTATTCTGGATGCACTACTCAAAAAATCGTGACTGCGATAGGAGAGAAACAATCCACCGCTTACCACTGCTAGCACTCCGGAGGCATGAAGCTCCTCTGCCGCCAGATACATGGAGAATGGCGCAATGAAAGTCAGCAATATATCTGTATTTGGATCCGTTGGTAGGATTTTGTGCATTTTCAAGAAAATATACGCAAGTGTGATTCCGATACCTACACCACCGACGCACATCCAGACAAAGCTTCCTGCTGCCTCATACCATACAAATTGGCCTGTTGCAGCGGCAATCATCGCAAAACGGAAAATGATCAGCGAAGAAGCGTCATTCAGCAAACTTTCGCCTTCAAGAATTGATGCCAGTCTTTTCGGTACTTTTACAAATTTTAAAATTGCACCTGCGCTTACCGCGTCAGGGGGAGAAACTATTCCGCCCAATAAAAATCCCAAGGCTAAAGAGAATCCTGGGATAAAATAGTTCGCGAAAACCGCAACCGATAATGCAGTGAAAAAGACAACGACGAAAGCAAAGCTGAAGATAATCCTGCGCCATCGCCAGAGTTCCTTCCAGGAAGTTGACCAAGCGGCTTCATACAATAATGGTGGTAAAAAAATAATAAATATTAATTCAGGCTCCACTTTTATCGGTGGTACCCCTGGAATAAAACTTATTAAAAGTCCTGCCAACACAAGCAAAACAGGATATGCAACCTGAATTTTTTTTGCCAGCATAATGAGCATGGTAATCAACAGGACCAGAAAGAGATAGAATGCGAAATTTTCTAACATGTATTCGTTTTAGATACATAAATATATATTAAAATTTTAAAAACATGTATAGCCCGTTTAAAATTTAAATTGAGCTAAAAGCTGCACAGCTTTGCTCAGCATGATGCTCAAAAAAAATGTTAGAAACCTTTGGCATTGAGAACAACTTTGAATTAATAGGACACAGAAATTTGATAAAAGAACAAAACCTGTAGGTATTCTCCAAGGCATACCATCTCCAAAAGCATAAATCATCCTTCCATTCAGTAATAAAGAGTCAAGCCCAATGAGATGACTCTTTATTACGTTGGTGTAAAAATGAAGCTGATCTTTCAGAAAACACTAAAATGTTGGTGGTGTAGTATTTAGATCAGAATTCAAGAAGTCATCAATCATCGGAACTAACCAATCCATGCGGTACATCATACCGATATGTGTTGTTCCGGGTAGAATGGCCAGACGAGATTTAGGTAATCCATGTATATCACCCATTTTCCCACCGCCCAAGGCGCGAAATAATGCTAATGCATGTTCATATTGTATGCCATCGGCATCACCAATAGCCATAAAAAGGGGGGCTTTTATTTTTTTCGCGTCTTTGGACCAGTCGTAAGGTTCCAGGTCGATGCTGATCACTTTCTTTACAAATTCGGGAAAATGTTTTGGATCGTTGCCAAGACTGTCGTATTGTTTCTCGATGGGCGAACCTTTAAATATATCCGCTGTTATCGATCGATAAGAGGCTTCTACATCAGGCCACCATCCATCATGTGCATAACTGCCAGACAGTACGATTAACCTCCGCACCTGTTCGGGATGCCGTATGGCCAACTGAAAAGCTACGCCGCCACCCATGCTGTAGCCCAATATGTCGGTACTATCTATTTGAAGATGTCTCAATAATCCGGATACATCATCGGCCATACCCTCATAACTGATTTTTCGAGCAATATCTCTGGTACGTCCGTGCCCCTGCATTTCCGCGACAATTACTTTTCGCCCCTTAAACATTGGGATGGCCTGAGACCAGTTCAATGGAATCGTCATATAGGATCCGTGGAGTAATATTAGAGGCTTACCTTCACCATAAACTTCATAATACATTTTTAATCCATTGACATCAGCATAACCGGTTTCTGATGGTTTGTTAACAATCGATGTATTCGCTGGAGAGCCCGTTCGATCGTTTTTCTGTTGTTGACAGGATATAAATAACGCAAAAACTAGTGTTATTATTAGCCCTAATGTCATTTTTGTTTTCATATTTATTTGATTGTTAAAATATTATAAACAAATTTATTCTTTTTCAATATTGAGTTTAGGTTGAATATCCGACAATTTAAAGGGGGAAAAACGACAAAACGATAGGGGATAATTATTTTAACTATTTTAGTGGGAGAAAAGCGGAACATCGAACGTTCCAGTATGCTTACAGACTCTTAGGATAATCGGTCAATCATGGGAAATACCGTTGCGGAAATGTTAGAAATGTATGGGCTTAGTACAGCTGAGAGCTTGATCGATAACTTGGGCACTACTTGGAGTGAAAATGAAATAAGGGAATATTGTTGGCAGGTACTAAGAACTTTTCCTGATCTAAAAAAGGAAAACTGGTCAACAGGAATAGAAGGTGGAGATTATATCTATAGTTTATCCGGTCATTATATATTTATTACAGATGATATCTGGAGCTTTAACCTGATTGCTCAGAGACCAGTATTGGAGTTGTTGGTCGCAGAAATGATTGGGTTAAATAAAACAAAGCATGATGATATTTAATATTGGCGGATGGGGTCACGGATCCTTGTCTTATCGTTCGATTCTGAACATACGGTGTCCGATTATGATCAAGATCTGACCGTCAATATGTCGTAGTGTGTTGTTTAACAGTAGTATACTGTTTTGGCAAGTGAGTTGATAAAGAAGTTAATCGAGAAAATTGTGTAAAAGATGAAGCGGAAATCATCAGCTTTTTTGCAACAAAAACCGAAAAAAGCGACATGAATTATATTATTCGGAATCTAAAACTTAACATCTTATGAAGATCATAAAATCTTTACCTATTGCCCTAATTTTCGGCCTAACGGTCTCAACAGCTTGTGCGCAAACCGAAAGTCAGCTCCAAAAAGAAATTTCCGGTGTTGAATCAGGGTTGATACCACCTGTCCGTTTTGAGGGGGAGCAGTCTTGGGATATTGCCTCACGTATGAAGTTTTATAATATTCCCGGTGTGAGTATTGCTGTTATCAGAGATTCAAAAGTTATCTGGAGTAAAACCTACGGTGTTGTAGATCTTGAATCGAAGGCTCCGGTCACCGCTAAGACATTGTTTCAAGTTGCCTCGATGAGCAAGCCTGTCAGTGCTTACGCTGCGCTAAAGGAGGTAGAGCTTGGCAAATTAGCTATAGATAAGGATGTGAATTCATTTCTAACTTCGTGGAAAGTTCCAGATAATGAATGGACCAAAACGAAAAAAATCACACTTAAAAATATCGTTAGCCATACTGCTGGTTTTACAGTAAGTGGATTTCCAGGATATAAAGTAACAGATCCGATTCCCGGGGCAGTAGCCGTATTGAATGGAGGGAAACCCGCCAACACTCCTGCGGTCTTTGTAGATAAGCTTCCAGGGGCAAATTTTCGCTATTCAGGAGGAGGATATACTGTGATGCAACAGATGCTTATGGATATCGAAGGGAAAGATTACACGAGCATTATGAATGAGAAAGTACTGCTACCATTGGGGATGAAGAATAGCACATTCGCACAACCACTTCCAACTGGACAAGCAGCGTTTGCAGCCACAGCCTACTCTGCAAATGGAAAGCCTGTTGAAGGGAGATACCATGTTTATCCAGAGCAGGCTGCAGCAGGATTGTGGTCTACAGCCGAGGATTATGCAAAGTTTGTTATCGATATTCAACATACATTGGCTGGCAAAAGCAATACAGTTATTTCCAAAAAGACAGCAGAAGAATTTACCAGCCCTTTCATTGAATCCTTTATCGGTCTAGGGCTATTTATTGAAAACTATGCTGGAGCGGTGTACTTTTGTCATGGTGGTTGGAATGAAGGTTTTAGTTCCTATTTTATTGGAAGCAAGACTAGTGGAGACGGGGTTGTCGTATTGACAAATACCAACAAACCTCTATTTATTAACGAACTCGTTCGCGCTGTCGCTTTAACCTATAAGTGGCCCAACTACATTGCTCCAGCTAATAAAATTTTACCAGTAACCTCACAAGAGCTCAGTTCCTATATCGGACGTTATCGTGCTGATAAATATGGATTAATCAAAGTCTATAAAGAAAATAATAAACTGATGGCTATACAAAATCTGGACACGCCTGTCGAACTGATTAAAGTGGGGGTAGACACATTCGCGATGCATGACTGGGATTTTAAAATGGCTTTTGTAAAAGATAAAGCTACAGGTAAGGAGGAGCTTGTTCAGGTTTTGCGTGATAAAACAATCCATGCCAGAAATCCAAAGCTTAACGAAGGCGATGTCATTCCGTTGGAGCTGATTTTAGGAGGTCATTTTGAACAGGGCGTAAAAGCCTATCAACGTGCAAAAGAAGAGGATAGCGAACATAGGCTGCTTTCAGAAGATTTTCTGAATGGCACAGGTTATGAGCTCCTTTCTCAAAAGAAATTGACCCAAGCGATCGATATTTTCAGAGTCAATACGATTTTATACCCCAAGAGCGAAAATGTATATGATAGCCTGGCCGAAGCTTATCTGAAAGCGGGCCAAAAAGACAAAGCAAAGCAGAACTACAAAAAGTTGATGGAAATCAATCCTAAAAACGAAAAAGTAAGTAAGATATTAGAAACCCTATAATAAAAGTGTAATGAGGTAATTTTTTGTTAATTTGCACACATGTCAATGCAAGCAAATGCCTATCAATTATTTTCCAAAGAGATTCTATCTATCTGGAAAAGTCAAGATGTGTCCTATATTAAAGTGGAAGAATTGTTTACCATCGAAGGGATTACCTTTTTTGAGCTAATCCCTGATTCGGAGCTTTTGGATGGGGGAGAACTCGATACACTTTATGCGATAGGTTCGGAGGATGTCGATGATATGCTATTATTCAGTAAGAATGTTAAGTTTGTCGTCCACAATATTTATTTGGAAGAAGATTAAGTAGATTAAAGAACAGCACAAATGACCTTGGGTAGTTACAATCTATTGCGCGCTGCGGTTGATATGGACCAGCGGTTGAGCAGTGACGGTAAGTTTTTAGGACGGTTTAATGTCATGGGAACCAAGAAGGGAAATTTTCAGCAAAATGTCGGTCACGAACAGTTTGTTTTGAACCCATCCTTTAAGTATAATGCCAGCGAAAATACGAACGTAATATTCGAATATATTCTCTCTTAATATAATTTTGAAGGTGGATTTTCAAAGTACGCCTATGGCATAGACGGTTTTAAGGAGGTGAAAAAGAACTTTTCATTTAGCGATCCGATTATGAATCCGACCAAGTCCTGGGAACACAATATCTATGGGATAATCAACCATAACTTTAACGAGGATTGGCTGTTGACTCTATGAGTTGTATGATGAAACATTTCAGGAGCAAGTGGGATTGTTGCTGGATGGAGGGACTGCAGATCCATCCTACGGGCGAAACAAAGAGATTTGCCTGAAGAAAACCTGGTTTCAGAATAAATTGATGACCAATTTGACAGCTTACCATTTGACAAAGACCAATATGCTCACTGCGGAGCCTGGAGATATACGCACTATGGATGGCGGGCAGTCAATCCGCAGGGATTTAGGTTGAACCTAGCCTATAAGTTCTAATGCGTGCCGTTACACAGTAAAAATTATTTGTCACTTATTTTACTGGGGGTGTCCAAAAAATCGGGCACCCCTATTTTTATGCAGTTCTGCTTACTTCCCCACGACAAGCTCACCTTGACTATTCCATAGCAGATGAATTATAAGAAAATGCGGCACTAAGTAAAAGCGTGGACATATGGACGATTATACTCTAACCATAAATGGTATTTGTAATAAGCGATTGATCTGCGATTTCATGTTGATCAAAAAGGTAGATCTGTCAAAAGAGAGATAACCGTTACAAAAGGCTAATCAGCAATTTATATTTTTTAGGATAATTATTTTGGAAATGTATCGTATTTATTGAAAGTCATTAGAATCGATTTACCATTTTTTTGATCACTCAGGGATCATTCGCTTGCTATTATTTAACCTATCAGTCAGCAATAGGATGTTTAGTTATTTATAATTAGTCTAATTAATTTCATTTATACAATTGGATGTGCTATATTCGGCTCCATAATTTTTTTTATGGGAATCAGATCTATACCTATTGCAGTAGCGATGCTTTCGCTCACAGGAGTCGCCAATGCGCAGACAGCGAGTATCTTTGGTAAAATAACTACAATTGATGGTAATTCGGCAGAGTCCGTCAATTTGACCATTAAAGGAATTAATCGGCAGACGCGGACAGATAGAAGTGGGAACTACAAATTTGACCGATTGAAACCTGGAAGTTACCAGATTGTCGCCAGTTTCACAGGGCTAAATTCGATTGAAAAGGAAGTAACTGTTGAAAATAATAAACCTGTCATCTTGGATTTCGCTTTAAACGAGAACTACGCTCAACTGCAGGAGGTACTGGTATCTGCTTTCAAAGTCAACCGAACGATCAGCGCTGTAGCCAAGATGCCCTTGAGCAATATAGAGAATCCGCAGGTGTATAGTACCGTTTCGCATGAGTTATTAAAACAACAGGCAATCACAAATTTTGATGATGCCCTGATCCGAAATGTCTCGGGGCTCAGCCGCACATGGGAATCCACAGGTCGAGCAGGAGATGGAGGTGCATATTTTTCCTTGCGGGGTTTTGAAGCACAAAGTAATCTTGTTAACGGGCTTCCCGGCTTATCAAGCGGTATCCTAGATCCGGCCGGAATAGAGGAGATTCAAGTCTTGAAAGGACCCTCCGGTACATTATTCGGCGCCAGTTTTTATGGGTATGGTGGTGTAATCAATACGATTATGAAAAGACCGTATTTTGAAAATGGAGGTGAAGTTTCCTACAACTATGGTAGCAATAAGTTGCATCGGGCGACAGTTGATCTCAATGGCATACTGAATAAAGGTAAAACCCTGGCACTCAGGATCAATTCAGCCTATCATCATGAATACAGTTTTCAGGATGCGGGATTTAAAAAATCCTTTTATTTTGCACCATCGTTGACCTATAAAGTAAATGACAGGTTTACAGTTAATCTGATGACCGAATTGCTTGACATGAAAAGGGCTGTTGCTCCGGTTTTTTTCCATTCGGATAGGGTAGCACCGCTTACATTTAAAACTATAGACGAACTAAACCTTGATCCCAAGCTTTCCTTTACAAGCAATGAACTGACCATCAAAAATCCGCGGACGAATATACAGGGCGAAGTACTCTATAAAATCAATGAAAAATGGAATTCGCAGACCGTGGTTTCATTTGGAAAGGTGAAGTCGAATGGAATATACACTTATATATGGGGTAACCAGGGCAATTTTTTTGACCAATATTTTCACAATGAAAATCAAAAGACCAGAACCTATGATCTGCAGCAAAATTTCAACGGTGATTTTAAATTGGCCGGCTTAAGAAACAGGCTTTTGGTTGGTGTTGACTATTTTTCAAGGAATGTAAAGGAAAATGGATCCGGCTGGGGACTAGGGCGTAGGGTAAGCCCACAGGGTGAAATAAAAGGACCATTGGATGAAAACTCAACAGTATTAGATCCCGTTCCACTGACCAAGGATGCCATTGACAAGTTGCTTGCAGGGACACAAGCCGGAGGTTCTTCCCATATCAAAAATAGCTCATTTAGTGTATATGGTTCCGATCTAGTGGATCTTACAGATAAACTCTCCGTTATGGTGAGCCTGCGGGCAGATTATTTTGACTCAAAAGGCGATGTTTCCAATAAAGACGATAATTATAGCCAATGGGCACTTTCTCCAAAATTTGGAATTGTCTACGAGATCGTAAAAGATAGAGTCTCGATATTTGCTAATTATATGAATGCTTTCTATAATGTCGCACCGAGCATAACCTATGACGACAATAATGTAAAAACAGGTGTACAGTCATTTAAGCCCGAGCGGGCTAACCAATGGGAATTTGGCGCCAAAGCAAATTTGATCAAAGATAGACTATGGACCACATTAGCATTATACGACATTACAGTTGCAAATAGAGTATACAGTACACCAACCGGATCTATACAAGGGGGGAAGGTAGAAAGCAAGGGTTTTGATTTTGATATTGAAGCATTGCCTTACCAGGGAGTTTCGGTAAAAGCTGGCTTTAGCTATAATGATATCCAGATAATTGCCGGGAATGGAAATGACTTCTATAATGAAAAAGGACGAGCTCCCGGAGGACAAGGCCCGGGTACTTTGGCAAATCTTTGGGGAAGTTATCAGATTCAGCATGGGAAGTTGCGAAATCTCGGTTTTGGAATCGGAGGTAACTATGGTGGAAAATATAAGGTAGTAGACAATAGTGTGACGGGTGTATTTGAACTTCCGAGTTATGCGCTTTTAAACGGAAGTATCTTTTATTCTTTTCATAAATTCCGCGTAAACTTTAATATGAACAATATCAACAATAAACAATACTATATTGGTTATTGGTCTGTTAATCCACAACAAAAAAGAAATTTTGTGGCAACAGTTTCCTACAAACTGTAATTTAAGATGCTTACCAAATTGGAGGAGATTTAGCTGAAATCCTTCAGACGCTCCAACGGCAGATCGTTTAAGGATCTGCCGTTTTTGTTGCTATATCCAGGGATTTTATTTCCCATTTTATGTTATCAAAAGGCCAAGCTTCTCGAAGGAGAGCGCAACTGGCCAGCAGCGAAGTAGATTTTACTAAGTATGTGCCATCGGGGATTTGTAAATTTGAACACGGACAAAAAATAGTTGTTTGGCGACTTGGCTACTATTGATTCCAATCGGGGTAACTACAGGCTGGTTACTTTAGGATCTGCTCTCTGTACCTGATTCCCATGCACCCATGGTATCAATAAATTGATGAAGGCTTTTTCCGATTTCAGTCAGTTCGTAATCAACCGATACAGGCATGGTAATATTTTGTGTTCTAGTGATAAGCTTGTTCGGTTCAAGGAACCTGTTTTTATCCCTATGAATTAGCCGGAATTATTTTTCGGATGGCATTGCTTAAAACCTGTATCCCAGTGACAATGCGGTGCGGAGCCCCGCAAAGGGTCCTTTGGTTGTTATGGTGACACCTTCGGCGCTGACTTCTTTTTTCAGATCTAGTACATCGATGTCAAAATTGTCCAATTGTTTTCGAACCTCCCGTTGTTCCTCTGCGCTAAGCTGCATTTTCCCCTCAAATGTACCTTTGTTGAATCCATAATTTGGACCGATAATCCGCCAGTCTAAATAGATCGCATCACCGAGGCGCCATTGGCTACCGATCGCCACTCCGACAGTAAGAGCATTCAAAGAGCCTGAAATAGGAACCTCTTTTTGATAGTCTGACTGATCGACCGAAAGTATGGTGGAGAGGTGGTAGTTGGAATACTTGATAAAGGGTGCGATATAAAATCCTTTAAACGCTTCTTTATTTCGGAGGTAAAATCGCAACTCTGGTGTAAACGAAAAAGCCGCAAGTTTTGCCTCGCCAAGAATATTATAAGTATCATCGACACCGGATTCCCATATCGACCGGAATGGAAGGCCAGATTTGGAACGTAAGCTAAGCGTTCCGTTCAGTGATATATGCTCCTGAATGGTTTTTTCATATTCAAATGCAAGGTTACCAACTGAGAGAGGCAGTAGATTCAATTTAATTAAATTGGATGATTTCTGTGCCTTTAGTCCGGTAATTGCTAATAATCCAATAACCAATGTCGTCAAGTAGTGCAGATTCATAGTTGATGTCGTAAAATAAAATGCCAAATATATCGGAATAGATGATATCATCCAATGTTATTATACAATTTGGGAAATTCTTTTTTATTCATGGAAACGTTGTTTTACAAGGATTTATTTTATCTCGATGGAAAAATAAAAAAGGATGACCAGCTTGCTGAGCCAGTAAACTCCCCGACAACTATATGGTAACAATTTAACAAGATGAGCTGGATAAAGATTAATCAGCGGTAAGACATTGTTTTTAATCTAAACACGTTAAAATTTCTTTAAAGTGTTTTAAAGTTAATTTGTAGTGATTGAAATGATTTGTTGTTAACTATTGTGATTCAAGTGTTTCAAAACTATAGTGTTTATTATACACTATAACGTTTTCGGTAATTACGCAATCGTTTGATGAAATTTCTTAAAGCTTTTCCGCCTATATTGTTACTGATTTTAAACCGCTAAATTTCTTGATATAGAAATTTAAAGATACGATGAAAATAGGTAACGGATATAAAAATCCGGGATGGGGTTCTTGCGAATAAAATAATTAATACAATTCATAAACTTAATTTAAAAACCAATGAGAAAGAACATCTTTTATGTTATTGCATTCTGCTTTATTGCTGCATTTTCATCCTGCAAAAGGGACGGTGGTTTGATTCCTGTTCCTGCTGATCCACAAACCCTGGAACTGGCTGTTGCAGACAGCGTGCAGATTTTCAAAATTACACCATCGGCTTCTACAGAGGTGGATCGACTACAATTCAGAGCAAATCACAACGATATGCAGGCTACAGGATTTTATGTCGCTCCCAATAGCACAATTACGCTGAACGTAAAAATCAATGCCGGTACCACTGTTGCCCGTCTGGCAATTGGTACGCCTTTTCGAGATAATATTCGACCAGTTAGACAGTATTTTAATCTTCAGGCGGGAACGCAGACCTTCACAGCCGATCAGTATGGAGGTTTAGTGTATGTGATTTATACCACCAACAATTACAGTACCCCCGGAGAAATTGAATTGACCTTTGGAGATGGCTTCATTCCTGTTCCGTATTTCCAAAAAGGGAAAACAACACATGCACAATGGTTGTTGACTTTGGACTCGCTTAAAAATATAGCGCCGGATGTCATGTTCTCTTCTGACCGTACGATTATGGTCGCCAATATGGATGAGGCTCTTCTATATCGGAACGAAGATCAGCAGTTAATTGTCGATCGACTGGACTCTATCATCGGCTTTTCAAATTATATTAGTGGCTTGAGTGGGGCAAGCGGCGTACATGCAATCCCTTATAACAAACATCTAATTACTGTTAGAGATTCTTCTGCTGGGGGGTATATGGCCGCTGGTATTTCTATTTATTTTACAGAATCATTATCGTATAGAATGCTGCAACCTAAATACCTCTCCAATACAAACGGCTGGGGAATCTGGCATGAAGTGGGGCATACTTATCAGCAAAAGGCTTGGACTTGGGGCAATCTTACCGAAACAACAGTGAATGTCTACTCATTGGCCAGCGAAAGAGGATTTGGTATTCCTGTGAGCCGTATTATCGCAAATAATTCCTGGCCAAAATTAGATACGTACTTTCAAAAGAATATAGCAGACCGTGATTTTAATGCGGGTGATAATGACCTAAAAATGATTATGTTCCATCAATTATGGTTGGCATTTGGCGATAACCTCTATATTAATTTGAGTAGATCTACACGTGAAAATCGACCAACCATTTCTACTGATGCCGAAAAGATGCGTTACTTTATGCTTTCAGCCTGTCAGATTACACAAAAGGATCTCTCAGATTTCTTTAGAAAATGGGGCTTCAAAGTTGATGAATCTGTTTATACAGAAATTGCTAACCTTAGTTTAACTGCACCGGCTCAGGATATTACCTTATTGAGGGATTAGACGATTTGATGTCGCTGTCAGCTGACATTATCCCATTGTTCAGATAGTCTTTTAGAATAGAGGATATTGGAAATAAAAAGGCAAATCATTTTATTGATCTGCCTTTTTTGGGTAAGTAATGGGGCTCGAACCCACGACCCCTAGAACCACAATCTAGTGCTCTAACCAACTGAGCTATACCTACCGTGATTTTGATGTCACAAAAGTAGTATTATAGCCCATATCTTCCAAATGTTTTTTAAACTTTTTGATTAAACAATTGTCTATCAAATGGTATATTTTTATCGGAGCATATTGAAAGGCGACAAAAGATAATATTCGCGTAACAATTTCGGTTCAAATGGCCATAATTGGACCTTGGTCTATTATTTGTATTATACTATTTATGGGAAAATTTTTAAAATTTTTAATCGTTGTAGCCATTTTGGCAGTAGGAGCCTGGTTTGTCTATCAAAAATATAATAGCGGACCACGGGTAGAGAGCAAGCATCAGCTTCTTGTTGATCGCATTGAAGCTATGGGTAAATTGGAATTGGTGAAATATCGCTACAGCGATGTTGTTGAACATAAAAATATCAATACGTTCTTGCCTACGGCAAGCGTATTGCTAATTGTCAAAGCTGATGCTGTTGGTTGTGTGAATTTAACAAAACTGACACCGGAGGATATTAAGGTGGTAGGGGACTCTGTTTCCATTAAATTGCCCGCTCCGGAGATTTGTTATATTAAGATTGACCACGAAGCATCAAAGGTATATGATACCAAAATGGCTTTCCTCCGGGAGGCGGAATTGGTTGATGAAGCTTACAAAACTGCTGAAAAAGCTGTAGCAGATGATGTGAAGAAATCCGATATCCTGCAACAAACCAAAGCAAATGCAACGACTGTGTTCAAACCATTGTTGCAGGGACTGGGCTTTTCGAAGATCAACCTTACTTTTGAGTAGATGGGTTAAGCTCATGTTGATTTTTTCTTGATCTCAGAAAGGTTTGTTTTAATGCTGTATATGTGATCTGTACCTACTTGGGGTAATACCTTTGATGGATTTAAAAATTTTATTAAAATTCGAAAGGCTATTGAAACCACAGGCAAAGGCTATGTTGGTGATCTGTAATTTATTTTCAGTAATCAGTCGGCATGATTCACTGATGCGTACTTCATTGACAAACTGAACAAAGGTCTTTTGTGTACGGGACTTAAAATAACGACAGAACGAATGTTTGGACATATTCGCTAGGGTCGCAACCTGATCCAGCGGAATCTCTTTTGTAAAGTTGTTGAACACAAACTTAAAGATACGGTCGATTTTCTCATTATCTACCGAACTGTAATTGTGCGTGTAACCTGGACTGGAAAGATACGCATATTCATCGGTTGTAATCAACAATTCGATGATTTCAAACAGCAATATTGTTTTTCTAAAACCATAGTCAAGATGAACTATTTGTTCCAATTTGTGTTTTAGCTGCTGCTTTGTTTCTCCCCGAAATAGAAGTCCCCGCTTGGAGGCAGTCAGAAAAGCCTCTATTTTATGTGTTTTAAAAAACTGCCCCAATACCTCTAAGAGTAATTTAGGCTCGACATAAAGTGCCATTGAGCGCGATAGATCTGTCGAATCCTGATTCGAGTTGTCATTGTGCCAAACATGGGGTAGGTCCGGCCCCACAAAAGTCAATTCATCGGTCGAAAAACTGTCGATACTGTCACCTATAATACGTTTACCCTCACTTTGGACAATATAAGTCATCTGGCAGGCACTGTGAAAATGGAATTCGGTGGAAAAAAACGGCTGACAGACTTCTTTTGTTGCAAATGTCGCTATCTCGGATCCCTCCAATATTTTTGTGAAGATGGGTTTCATTTACTGGTTATCATGTTGTTTAATGGAGGTTAAATATAGCTTATTTTGTCATAAATACGAAATTATAGTCAAAATATCGTTAATATAGTGTCAGTATTGAGCAATCTAGGTACAGTTTTATTGTCCTAAGAGTAGTAGTTTAGCATGATGTAAAAAGGAATATTGATAACAAGAATACCTAAATATGATATTAAGAAAATTAGTTCCGTTTGTACCCTTTATGCTCGTTTGTGCAATCTCGATTTTAATGGTTTGCTGTGGACGGGGTAGAGAAATTGAATCTGTCAAACGCTATGCTTCCATTACAGGAGTAAAAGCTGAAAAATTGGAATATTACAAAAAACTACATGCGGATGCGTGGCCGACGGTGCTGCGGAAAATCAAGGAATGCCATATCCAGAACTATTCTATTTTTTTGAAAGAGGTGGATGGGCAACATTATCTATTCAGCTATTTTGAGTATACCGGAGCGGATTTTAATGCCGATATGCAGCGGATGGCTGCTGATCCCGAAACGCAACGTTGGTGGAAGGAAACGGATCCTTGCCAGCTGCCACTCCCGGATGCCCGTGCCAAAGGAGCGGTCTGGTCGGATATGGAAGAGGTATTTCATACCAACTAACTGAAATAGAAAATCCGAATAATAACCTAAAACAAAAAAATGATGAAACCATTATGATTTATTCAGCTACTCTAAAAAGTGGATAAATCTGATAGCTTCATCACAATTGAAACCGCCGAAGGCAGCATGAATGCTTTAAAGAGAAAATTGACTAATGAATAAACAAATTTATACAGATGAAAAAGCAGGTGTTTTTTAGTTTAACCTTATGCTTATTGGCAGCTAAGGTAATCGCCCAAACGAAAGTTGTTATACCCACAGCATTCGATAAACCCAATCGATACCAACAGGAGCAGATCGATCGCAAGTATGGAATGTTTATCCATTTTGGTATAAATACCTTTCACGATCAGGAGTGGACGGACGGGTCAAAACCCACCAGTTCTTATACCCCAACCACCATTGACGCAAAACAATGGGTATCTACGGCGAAAGCTGCCGGAATGAAATATATCATATTGGTCAGCAAGCATCACGATGGTTTTTGCTTATGGGATAGTAAATATACTGATTACGATGTGGCAAATTCAGCTAACAAGACGAATGTTGTGGCGGCGCTGGCAAAGGAATGCCGTAAGCAGGGCATCCGTCTGGGACTTTATTATTCCTTGTGGGACAGGAAACAGAATGGCAATGTAAATGACAGAAAAGCGGATAGAGCTTATAATACCTATATGCTCAGTCAATTAACGGAGCTGCTTGATATGACCAAGAAGTATACAGACATCGTTGAACTTTGGTTGGATGGCGGCTGGGAAAAGGAGAATTACAGATGGCCCGCACAGGAAATCTATACGCTGGTCAAAAGTAAGGCTCCTCAGTGTCAGGTGGGTATCAATTGGACCATTGGTAGTCCCGAAAATGCAGATAAACACGTTGTGCAGCCTAAGGATCAACAGAATTTATTCCCGATACGTTATTTCCCAAGTGACTTCCGTTTAGGTGATCCATATTTGCCAGGTACACCCGATCCTAAACTCTTTACAGCACAGGGAAATATCTACTACATGCCTTTCGAGACAACAGTTGTACTCGGCGAGCGCTGGTTTTATAATACAACAGACAAAAAATACAAGACACTTGCAGAACTGGAAGATATCTACCGTACAGCAACAGCACAGGATAATATACTGATCCTGAATGTTGGACCCAATAGGGAAGGACGTATCAAAGAGACAGATGTAGCGTTGCTTCTCCAATTGAAAGAAAAATTAAAATTATAAAGCAGAAATACACCTATCCATAGATTATAAAAATTAGTATTAGTATGATTACAACGTACGATATCCAGGATCGCCGATTTCCCTTAAATACTGGAGCAGGTAGCGATGCTATACATAAAGATCCTGTATATTCTTATGCCGTTACCCGTTTGTTAGACGATAAAGGACGTGTGGGCACTGGCTTGGCATTCACCATAGGTGCGGGAAATGAACTGGTCTGTCAGGCGGCAGCATTTTATGCGGAGCGGATCAAGGGAATACCCATCGAAGAGCTGATGGCGAACTTTGGCGCAATCTTCAATACACTGAGCAATGAACAGCAGTTTCGTTGGCTAGGACCGCACAAAGGTATTGTACACCTAGCGCTGGCATCGGTGACAAATGCATGTTTTGACTTATGGGCGAAAACGCGAGCTGTTCCGCTCTGGAAATTATTGATCGATCTAACGCCAGAGGAAATTGTCAACACCCTGGATCTTTCCTATCTGGAGGATGAGCTGACAAAGGAAGAAGCCATTGCGCTGATTGCTGCAAATAGACAGAGCCGTCAGGAACGAATGAACATTATTGAAAAGGGATATACGGGTTACGATACCTCTGTTGGCTGGTTTAACTATTCAGACGACCAGGTCAGAGAAAACTGTAAACGGGCTATTGCAAACGGCTTTACGGCCATGAAACTGAAAGTGGGTAGCGCGGATCCGCTCCGTGACATCAGACGGGCCCATATTGTTCGGGAGGTAGCTGGTGATCAAGCGACAGTCATGTTGGATGCTAATCAACAATGGACATTACCGCAGGCGCTGGCGATATGTCATGAACTCAAGGCAATGAATCCGTTTTGGGTGGAAGAGCCGACACATCCAGATGATATCGTTGCGCATAAAATACTGACTGATGCCATTGCACCGATAAAGGTCGCTATGGGGGAACATGTGCCTAACCGGATTTTATTCAAAAACTACCTCCAGTTAGGGGCTGCAGGTTTTGTACAGGTAGATGCGGTCCGTGTTGGCGGTGTGAGCGAATTTATTGCGGTCAGTTTGCTCTGTCGCAAATACGGTATCCCTGTTGTACCACATGTAGGGGATATGGGACAATTGCACCAGCATCTTGTGTTGTTTAATCACATTAGTCTTGGCCATGAAGCCCTGTTTCTTGAACATATTCCACATCTCAAATCTCACTTCGTACATCCTGTAGTCATCGAAAATGGTGTTTATCGGACGCCGATGGAAGCTGGAAGTAGTTGTGACTTAATCTAAAAATTAGCTTATGTTAGGAAATATAGATTTGGGTATCGCAGTAGCCTATATTGCATTGATCCTGATTGTCGGTATTCGCGCAAGTATCGGCGGTAAGAGAAATACAGGGACGGCCGAAGGTTATTTTCTTGCCGGCAAAAGCTTGCGGTGGCCAGCAATCGGATTGGCGCTTTTTGCGACAAATATATCGACTGTACACTTGGTGAGTCTTGCGCAAAGTGGATTTGATACGGGTTTACTTAATGGAAACTTTGAATGGATGGCCGCATTTACTTTGATCTTATTGGCTTTGTTTTTTGTACCCTTCTACCTCAAATCTGGTGTGGCAACGCTCCCAGATTTTTTGGAAAGAAGGTATGACCGTTCCAGTAGAGATTGGCTGACGTTTATTTCCATTATATCTGCCATAGTGATTCATATTGCCTTTTCCATGTTGGCCGGAGGTATTGTACTAAAGACCCTTTTTGGGATCAATATGTATTTGAGTATTACAGTAATATGTATTATTACCGGAATGTATACTATCCTTGGCGGACTGCGTGCGGTGGTTGTGACAGAATCCATTCAGACCATTGTATTATTAGCTGGCGCATTTATCATCAGTTTTGCGGCCTTCAATCGCATGGGTGGGTGGATACCGATGGAAGATGTCCTGATTGCTGAGGGTGGACTCGACCGCTTGTCCATGCTCCGCGGTGCTGATGACAGCAGTGGCATGCCCTGGTATGCGGTGTTCTTTGGTTATCCCATTCTGGGGATCTGGTATTGGTGTGCGGATCAGACGATTGTCCAGCGCGTACTGGGGGCGAAGGATGAGAACCATGGTCGTGTGGGTGCGCTGTTCTGTGGTTTTCTGAAAATTTTGCCCGTATTTATTTTTGTACTTCCCGGGTTATTCGCTTACACTCTCTTTAAGAGTGGGCATCTTGATCTAAGTAGCCTGGGCTTAGACGCAGCAGGCCATGTGAATTCCAAAGGAATATATACGCTGATGATCACGCAGCTGTTGCCTTCTGGCTTGATTGGGATCCTTGTGGCAGCTTTGTTGTCCGGGTTAATGAGTCAGATTTCTGGCGCCCTTAATTCGATCTCTACGATGGTCAGCTATGACATTTTTAAGCAACGGAAGCCACAGGCCACGGATAAACAGCTTATCCGTATCGGGAAAATATCCGCTGTGATCGCGATGGCTTTTTCGCTAGCTCTATTGCCATTACTGGACAGGTATGAAAGTATTTTTAACGGAATAAACGATGTGATCGCCCATATTGCGCCTCCCATTACCTGTGTATTCCTTTTGGGGGTGTTCTGGCGGAAAGCGTCGGCGGTATCGGCCGAACTGACGCTGTGGATCGGATCTTTTTTTGGTATGGGAGTCTTTATTCTGAATAAGGTCCTGCCAGATTCCTGGATCGGGCAAACTCCATTTATGATGATGGCATTCTATCTTTTCTTGACCTGTATGATCATTCAGATTATCTTATCGTGCCGGTATCCGGTACAGCACAGCGCGGAAAGCGAGCAGCTCTATTGGAAGAGTCCATTGGAGCCACTTCGTGGGGCCGCATGGAAAGGAATAGGGAATTACCGCGTTTTATCGGGACTATTGTTGGCTATTGTCACAATTTTATACATAATTTTCAGGTAAGAAGTTACTTGTCGTATTTTAGATCTTAGAATTAATTGAATAAGCTTTTATAGATTTATCGTGAATAGATTGAAGGATAAAGTGATATTAATCAGTGGTGGTACTGCTGGAATCGGTCTGGCATGTGCGCAGGCCTATGCAAAGTCTGGGGCTCAAGTTGCTTTTATCGGCCTTGATCAGGCCTCTGTCGCTGCTACTGGCGAATTATTAGGTACTCCACATCTGGGTATCTGTGCCGATTTCTCCCAGGAGGAGGATGTGAAGGCAGCGATAGACCAAACAGTCGCAACCTTTGGGCGATTAGATGCCATTCACAACAATGCTGGTCTTGCGAGTCCATCCAAACCGTTGCATGACACCACGGGACAGGAATGGGCCAGATTGTTCGATGTCAATGTGAAAAGTATTTTATTGACAACACGATATGGCTTTCCTCATCTGAAAGCCTCAAGAGGATGTATATTAAATACAAGCAGCCTCGTGGCGGAAATTGGCCAGGAAAATCATGCCGCTTATGCCGCAACAAAAGGTGCTGTTAATGCCCTGACCAAATCAATGGCGATAGATTATGCAGCATTGGGGATCAGGGTTAATTCTGTCATGCCTGCGGCGGTGATGACGCCTATGCTTCAGCAATGGGCTTTGGAGCAACCGGAGCCGGAACAGATATTTGGTTTTCTAAAAGATATCCACCTCTTGGGCTATTGCCCGGAAGGGGATGTAATCGCAGATACCTGCCTGTTTTTGCTGTCCGACAGTGCCCGGTTTATTACCGGGGTGAACCTGCCTGTGAGTGGTGGTGCCGAGCTTGGCTACCGACGGAATAGCTAGGAGATTATCGCTAAATAGCGAACTAATTTCAAATTATATAGTATATTTGGCGCGCAGATAAATCACTGCCAATATTTAATACATCAATCATGAGCCAAAAGTTTACATACAATACCCGATTTCCCGCTGTTGAAGACTTGAGAAGACAGGCAAAGAAAAGAATTCCAAAATTTGCGTTTGACTATTTAATAGGTGGTTGCAATGAAGAACTGAATCTTGCCAGAAATGAAAATGATTTTGACAATATTCTATTAAAGCCGCAGTATCTTCAGACGAGCGGGGAAATTGATATGTCCGTAGAACTTTTTGGTCGCCACTATAGTGCACCATTTGGTGTTTCGCCGATTGGTTTACAGGGCTTGATGTGGCCCAATGCGCCAGAAATTCTGGCGAAAGCCGCTGCAGAAAATGATATCCCTTATATATTGAGTACTGTATCGACAAGTAGTATTGAACGTATTGCTGAGGTGTCACAAGGTAAAGCCTGGTTTCAGCTTTATCATCCTACGGAAAATAAGTTGCGCGATGATATCCTGCGACGTCTGAAAGAGGTAGAATGTCCTGTGCTTGTTGTGCTTGTTGATGTTCCTGCTTTTGGACTACGGTACAAAGAGATTAAAAGTGGATTGTCCATGCCGCCAAAGATGAACATCGCCAATATCCTACAGACGTTTGCTTGTCCTACCTGGGGAATTGAAACACTTAAACATGGTATTCCATCTTTTGCAACCTTAAAGCCTTATATGGAAAAAGGCCTGGATCTAGCGCAACTGGGGCAATTTATGAACAGAACGTTTACGGGTAAAGTAGATGTTGAAAAGATCAAAGCTATTCGGGATTTATGGAAGGGACCTTTGGTATTAAAAGGGATTGCGACAGATGAGGATATGCAGGCTGCTATTGCATTGGGCGTAGATGGCGTTATCGTTTCTAATCATGGCGGAAGACAGCTTGACGCCAGTGAATCATCCATTAATTCATTGATTCATCTGGCAGCCAACCCAGACTATAAAAGCAAAATCAAGATTATGTTGGATGGTGGTATCCGTTCTGGAGTAGACCTTGCCCGTGCACATGCTGTGGGATCTGAATTTAACTTCATGGGGCGACCATTTATGTATGGCGTAGGTGCACTGGGAAATGCCGGTGGTGAACATACCATCAGTATGTTCAAAGCACATTTATTTCAGGTGATGAAACAGCTAAGCATTTCGAAAATTGATGAGTTCCCAAAACGTTTACAGAAGATATTATCGTAATACAATCATAATAGCATTAGAAAAGCCGTATTAAACACAACTATTGCTGTGCGTAATACGGCTTTATGCATACAGATTCTGTGTGGCTTGTTACCAGTCTATTGTTCTGCTGTCATTGTCGCCAAGACCCCATTGTTCGTTGACTTGTCCGTTGGAGTCTTCGGGTCTAGCAGTTGCTGAACCGGCTGCGATACCTTGCTCGAGTTCGATCCGGTACGCCTTAACCTCCGGTGCGATATAGGCTATTTTCTTTTTCATAGTCTTTTATTTATTGTATTATATTTGATAAATCTGTTCTTATTTTTTTAGCTATAAGTTCTTAGCTACAAGGTATTTTCTTCTTTCCTGCACCTACACCTTTAATGATCGTACGACCATCAACAAGCTGAGTTACTTTTACAGTGTTGCTCTGTGTGCTTCCCCAAGGGAAGGTATTGAAGGAGTTACCATTGTTCAATACAAGTTCATATAAAGGTCCACCATTGACTTTGCTGCCGAACATAGTCACTTTACCTGTTCTGCTGATCACGAGTTTGATCAATGGGTTGGCTGCGGTCCCTTGCATATTATAGATTTGAGCAATTCTACTATTTGTTTCTACATTATTTCCTGCATATTTACTTCCATCCAGGAATTGGATATTTTGTGCTGAAGATGCGCCAACTTCAAACTGGATTTCATTTTTTGCCAGTTTCACGCCATTAATTTCCATATTGAAAGCATTGTCCAGTTCGGTGATATCAAACACAAATCCATAATCTGCTGCAGGAGCGGTGAAGCTTCTGGAGATCGTGGTTCCGCTTGGATAAAATACTCCATCAATACGGATTCCGGTTTTACCGTTAACGACCACCGCTGGATAGCTCCAGTTTAATCCATTACTGGTCACATCTTGTGTACAGGTTTTGAAATTAAGCTTCAGATCATATTTCTGTCCGGGATTGATCTTTACATTTGGAATGGTAACATTTGATTTGGTTTCACCATCAATGGTCAGGCTTCCAAGTTTAAGCGTTCCAGTACTTGTTGCTGGGTGGATCAATAGGGAAGGAGTGCTGACAACTGTACGTAGGCCAATACCTAAAGCCGGAAATTGTGCTTGTACACCTGCGTCGTTTAATCCGTTGTATGTAAGCGCTTCATCCGAAAGTTTTAAGTTGGCCGATGTATGACTTGGTTTAAACACTGCATTTTCAAGTTTGGTGATGGCCCCGGTCATGTTGGCATCCATTGTCAAAGTTGTGATAATCTGACTGAAGCGGTGTTTCAACACAACATTTAGGTTGTTAACACCTTTGTTTACTTTCAGTGTGTTCGCGAAATACATCAGGTCGCCACTGATATTATTGAGGCTTGCTGAGGATAAAGTACTTTGATTGCTAATATTAGGTACTGTACTTGTGCTATTTGTTGAGTAAGCAACAAAAGTATAGGTTTTTCCAGCATCAAGAACAATCCCCTCTGCAACAGCTTCTCCACCATAGCTATAGGTCTTTTCAGTCACGTAATTCCCTTGGCTATCATAGACAACTACTTTATATTTAACATCTTTGTCCAGTTTTTTCTCAGTTACCTGAGTTGTCGTTGTTGCTTTGGCACCCGATGAGGCCACCAATCCTTTATTGACTGCGGTAGCTGAGCTATTTGTCAATACAACATCAATGGAAGAACTATTGCCAAAAGGAACTGTCATCTCCTGTACTTCGGAAGCACTGCTTGCGGTAGATGCTTTTGTGGACCCTTGCTTTTGACCGACAGCGTTACCTTCGTTCTCACCATAGGCCTCAACCCCCTGAAGATTGATCTTAACCACGGTTTCCTCGGTTAAGGGGCTGGTTTCGCCACTCTTTTTACAAGAGTAAATACTTGAAGCAACCAGCATAATACATCCCAGCATCAATACATTTTTAAGGTTGTGGTAATTTTTCGTTTTCATGTAAGTAGACATTTTAATTTTACTTGTTTCTTAGTGTTTTTGATTGATTTGTACTTGTGTGATTTTTTACTTTTTATTTATTGGGTTACTATTTAAGCGTATTATCATTTTTATTTTTTTTCACCTTGTCAAAATTTACAGGTGCAATTATATAGATAGCTTTCTGTTTAATCATTATGATTTTCATTAAGTAATTTTTCTTGTAGTGAAAGTTCTACAAACCGACATTAGTGTTTAAACGTTGATTTTAAGTGTTTTGGCAGTGGTTATCTACTTTTTTATTTATAATTCTATTGGGTTAATATTTTCTCTTTGATTAATATTAGGTTTGTGTGGGATAATCTGAAGGGAAGGACTATGATGATAGGATGTCTGCTATTATGGCACAGTTTTCGTGTAAATTATTTATATGACTGGGTAAATACGGTATTCGTTATTAAGGAATGCTGCCTGTGTACGTCAATTTGGACTAAGCGTAAGCTTGGAATACAGCGTTAGTGGGACAGCGCAGTATGCAGTGGAATGTTTTAGGACTTTAATAGTTGGTCTTTATACAGAAGATTGCTGGCGATTGGTTTAGTGTGATAGGGGCTGAAGCCTATTGCAAACTTGATTAATTTAGCTCGCCAGTAAAGCGATGTTATTATAAAAGAATAAATTTTTGAGATATTTTTCTAAATTTGTATAACAATGAGGGTAATTGTTTTCATATTGATCACCTATATCTTGGGACTTTCCTTTGTCCCATGCAGTGACGCGAACATTCGCAGCGAGGTGACAGCCATGGAAACACAATTCAATGAACCTCATAATCATAGTGAAGATACCACCGATGCCTGTTCTATTTTCTGTTATTGCAACTGTTGTAGCGGAAATATTACAGTCTTCGAATATCAGTTACCAAAAATTGAAGGTATCCAGATTTCAATTTATTTTGATAATCGGATGCCGGTTCTCAATACACCTATTTTATCTAGCTACTTCGGAACTATCTGGCAGCCGCCTAAGGTAGATGCTTAATTATTACTTTTTATAGCTGTACGCAAACATTATTAAGGAATTTTGCTTTTCTAATTAATGTTAGCCATCGGTGTGTAGCTGTAACTTTTGATGTTACAGGGAAATAAGATATTCTATATATCTATTATTTAAGCATTAATCAAGCATATTGTGTTAGATAGTATAATTAAATTTAGCATCAAGAATAAGATCATTATTGGTTTAATGACCTTGTTACTTATTATTTGGGGCGGTTGGAGTGCTACAAAGCTGCCCATAGACGCCGTTCCGGATATTACCAATAATCAAGTACAGATTTTTACCTCCTGTCCGACCTTGGCGGGTCAGGAAGTGGAGCAGCTGGTTACTTTTCCGATCGAACAGAGTATCGCTACGGTACCGAAGATCGAAGAAATAAGAAGTATTTCCCGTTTTGGACTCTCAGTGATTACCGTCGTTTTTGACGATAATGTCGATATCTACTTTGCGCGGCAGCTTATCAGCGAGCGCCTAAAAGAAGCTGTGGACCAAATTCCACAAGGTATTGGTAAACCCGAACTAGCTCCCGTTAGTACGGGTTTGGGAGAGGTCTATCAATATATCATTCACCCCAAAAAAGGCAGCGAAAGCAAGTATAATGCAAAGGATCTACGGACCATGCAGGACTGGATCGTTGCGCGCCAGCTTTACGGGACACCCGGTATTGCTGAGGTCAATAGCTTTGGTGGTGAATTGAAACAATATGAGGTCGCTGTTGACCCTAATCGTCTTAAGGCGATGAATATCACCATTCCGGAAATTTTCACCGCATTGGAGAAAAACAATCAGAATACCGGTGGTGCTTATATCGACAAAAAACCGAACGCATACTTCATTCGTGGCATTGGACTGGCTACGTCGCTGGAAGATGTGAAAAATATCGCGATCAAAAAAACGGGTGCCGTACCTATTTATGTCAAAGATGTGGCCGATGTGCGTTTTGGACACGCGGTCAGGTACGGTGCTCTGACATATAATGGAGAAGTGGATGCCGTGGGCGGTGTAGTGATGATGCTGAAGGGTGAGAATAGCAATGAAGTGGTCAAGCGTGTAAAAGAGAAGCTCCCTACGATCCAGAAATCCTTACCCAATGATGTGGTGATCGAGCCCTACCTGGACCGTACGGATCTTGTTGGTCGTGCAATAGGTACTGTTGAGAAGAACTTAATCGAGGGCGCGCTGATCGTTATATTTGTATTGGTGCTATTTTTGGGAAACCTCCGGGCGGGGCTTATCGTTGCCTCAGCCATCCCATTATCCCTGCTCTTTGCTTTGGGATTGATGAATGTTTTTGGTGTGAGTGCCAATTTAATGAGTCTAGGTGCGATAGACTTTGGTCTTATTGTCGATGGCGCGGTAATTATCGTGGAAGCAACGCTTCACCATCTTGGCCTGCGCAAGTCTACTGAAAAGCTGTCACAATCGGAAATGGATCATGAGGTGTTTGAATCTGCTTCAAAGATCCGGACCAGTGCGGCATTTGGTGAGATCATCATTCTGATTGTCTATATTCCTATCTTAACATTGGTCGGGGTGGAAGGCAAGATGTTCCGCCCGATGGCACAGACCGTAGGTTTTGCGATCTTTGGCGCATTGATCCTTTCGCTGACATACATTCCAATGATGTGTGCCCTGTTTTTACCTAAAAAACATCATGACAAGAAAACGTTCAGTGACCGTTTTATAGAAAAACTTCAGCGCATTTATGCGCCTTTATTGCAGAAAGCGATCCGATTCAAATATATTATCGTCAGCTTGACAGTCGCTTTCTTCGCCATATCTGTTTTCTTTTTCAAAAGTATGGGGGGAGAGTTTATCCCGCAGTTGCAGGAAGGGGATTATGCCTTTCACTGTATATTACCACAAGGAAGCTCTCTCTCGCAAAGTATAGAAACTTCCATGCAGGCCTCCCGTATCATTAAGGAGTTTGACGAAGTAAAAATGGTGGTTGGCAAAACCGGAGCTGCGGAGGTTCCGACGGATCCCATGCCACCGGAAGCGACCGATTTGATGGTGGTACTGAAACCCCAGAAGGAGTGGAAGTCCGGCCGAAGTTATAATGAACTCGGTGCAGCCATCCTTGAAAAACTGGAAGTTATCCCAGGTGTTTTCTTTGAAAAGAACCAGCCGATACAGATGCGATTCAATGAGTTAATGACAGGAATCCGTCAGGATGTGGCCGTGAAGATTTTCGGTGAAAATATCGACTCGCTGGCATCTTATGCGAATATCGTAGCGGCACAGATTCAGTCCGTTAAAGGGGCTACTTCTCCACAGGTGGAGCGCGTGTCGGGGCTGCCACAGATCAATATCGTATATGACCGTACACGCATTGCCAATTACGGTCTTACGATTCAAGATGTCAATGATGTGGTAGGTACGGCTTTCGCTGGTCGTAGTACGGGACAGATCTATGAAAATGAACGTCGTTTTGATTTAGTTGTTCGTTTGGATACGACACACCGCAATAGCATAGAAGATGTACGCAATCTGATGATCCCAACGGATACAGGTATTCAGATCCCCCTTTCGCAGGTAGCGGCCATTGATTATAAACTTGGACCCGCGCAGATTAGTAGAGAAGCCGGAAAGCGTCGGATCGTCATTGGCTTCAACGTCTCAGGAAGAGATGTGGAAAGTGTGGTCAAAGATATCCAACAGCAGCTGTCAACCAAAGTAAAATTGCCTGCAGGCTATTATTTTACGTATGGGGGCCAGTTTGAAAACTTACAGAAAGCAAGCGCTCGTCTAATGATTGCCGTGCCTGTTTCCCTCTTGCTAATCTTTATGCTATTGTATTTCACATTCCATTCCTTTAAGCAAGCGGCGCTGATCTTTACGGCCATTCCAATGAGTGCAATTGGAGGTGTTTTCGCCCTGATGCTCCGTGGTATGCCTTTCAGCATCAGTGCCGGAATCGGTTTTATCGCTTTGTTTGGTGTTGCTGTACTAAATGGTATTGTGCTGATCGGGACTTTCAATCAATTGAAAAAGGAAGGTATGGATGATATTTTTCAGCGCGTGAAGGAGGGTACATTGACAAGGTTGCGCCCAGTACTGATGACAGCTACTGTAGCCTCGCTGGGCTTTCTGCCGATGGCAATCAGCACGAGTGCTGGCGCGGAAGTTCAGAAACCGCTGGCGACGGTTGTTATTGGCGGACTGGTGACAGCAACCTTCTTAACATTGTTTGTACTGCCTTTGCTGTATATTATTTTTAACTCAAAACTGAATATGAAAAAAGGAAATGTGGGTAAGACCATTGCAACGGTATTGGTTTTCCTGTTTTCTACCATTGGATTTAAGGCCTTTTCACAGGAACGGATCGGGATTGATAACGCAATCGGTATGGCATTGAAGAGCAATCGCCAGTTTCAGGTCAATGAGGCTGAAATAACCGGAGCAACTTATAATGTCAAGACCGCGAATGAAATCCCAAAGACGGGTGTTTTTGTGGAGAATGAAGATTACCGGCCCAGCGATAAGACAGGGATCATGAAAATTGGTATCACGCAAAGCATTGCATGGCCGGGACTCTACGTGGCACGAAAGGAATATTTTAAGCAGCAGCTAAAATATGCCAATCTGAATACCGAAGTACTCCATGCCAATATTAAGAAAGATGTGCGTACAGCATATTATCAGCTCTGGTATCTTCAAGATAGACAGAAGCTCTATGTGGAGTTGGACAGTATCTACTCAGCGATGTTTAAGGCGACCGAATTACGTTTTAAAACTGGAGATGTCGCAGCATTGGATAAAATTGCCGCGGAGGCGAAATTACGGGAGTTGCAGGCTCAATTGGTTCAAAACAAGCAGAATATGTTGGTTCAGCAGCAGCAATTGATGATGCTCCTCAACCGCAATGAATGGATATTACCTGTAGAGCAATCACTGGAAAAGATAAAAATGGACGTGGATGTACAAAATCCATCGATTGATGCCTCACATCCTGTTTTAGCTTTGCAACAACAGAATGTCAATATTGCCTCCTCCAATATTGCGGTACAGAAAAATACAAATAAGCCTGAATTGTCGGGCAGATTCTTTTCACAGCGCCTTTGGGGCGCAAAAGATCCTTTTACGGGATTCTCGGTATCGGCATCATTTCCTGTATTTGGCCTGGGTGCTTATAAAAGCAAGATAAAAGCTGCAAACGCGGAAATGGAGGCGCAACAAAGACAGCTGGAATATGATACACAAGTTTTTCAGACGAATAAGGTGAATGCATTGGCTGATATTGAGAAAAATACTGCGCTGTTGCAGTTCTATGAATCCGCAGGCCTCAAGCAAGCTGACGCCATCATCAAAGCCGCGAGCCTCGGTTACAGAACCGGTGAAATAAGTTTTGCAGAGATGAGCCAGTTCTTAAGTCAGGCGATCGGGATCAGACAGAACTATTTAGACGTGCTCAATCAATATAATCAATCAGCAATCCAATACAATTACTTCAATAATAAATAAGTCAACAATGAGAGTTATCATAAAAATATTTTTTGCACTAACGATTACAACAGTTTTATATAGCTGCGGATCAGATTCAAAAGGTGCTGGCGATGCCAAGAAGGAGGAAGGGAAAGGTGCTGCCGAAGAAAGCCATGAGGAAGGGCCCGTGACGGTAGCGGCATTGAGTGAACAACAGATAAAGGCTGTAGGTATTGCTTTTGGAACTATAGCGGAAAAGGAGCTGACAGCGACAATCAAAGCCAATGGTCTTCTCAGTGTTCCCAATAACAACAAAGCCAATGCGACAACCTTGTATGGTGGCGTAATTAAGACTTTAAATGTGCAACTAGGTGACATCGTGCGAAAAGGCCAGGTTATTGCAACCATTACGAATCCACAATTTATTCAGCTTCAGGAAGAATATGTCGCTCTGGCGAGCAAAATTACGCTTGCAGAACAGGAGATGGCAAGACAGCAAGAACTCAATGAGGGCAACGCTGGAGCAAGAAAGAATTTGCAGTCTGCAACGGCGGATTTCAATAGCCTTCGAGCCAGAAAGGCATCGTTGCAACAGCAGATTCAACTGATGGGCATCAATCCCAACAGTGTGAGCCTTTCCAATTTGCGGGCTTCACTCGTGGTGACAAGTCCGATTAATGGTACTGTGAGTAATGTCTTTGCCAAGATAGGTAGTTATGTGGATGTTTCATCACCGGTTATTGAGATTATAGATAATAGTCTATTGCACCTTGATCTTCAGGTTTTTGAAAAAGACCTTCCTATGATCAAAATTGGACAGATTATTAATTTTCAATTGACAAACAACCCTGATAAAACTTACTCGGCTAAAGTATTTACGATAGGATCGTCTTTTGAAAATGATAGTAAAACAATTGCTGTTCATAGTACGGTGATCGGTAGCAAGGTTGGTCTGATAGACGGTATGAATATCACAGGGATGATCGGGATCAATAATGTGACCACTCCGGCGGTTCCGAACGACGCGATTGTGGAAGCGGATGGTAAGTTCTACATTTTCGTAGAGACAAGCAAGCAGGCCGAAGAGCATGAAGAAGGCCACGATGATCACGGACATGCGCATGATGAGGGTGAGGCTAAGCACGAACATAAAAATGAATCAGAAGCTGCTAAACATGCAACTGAACAGGGTAAGAATGTGAATTTTGAGAAAATTGAAATTCAAAAAGGTGTCTCAGCATTGGGATATACAGCAATTACACCAGTACAGGAAATTCCTGCGCAAACCAGAATCGTTGTGAAAGGAGCATTTTTTATCAATGCTAAGATGAGCAATACAGGTGGGCATGAACATTAAGTAGTAGCATTTGTTAACGAAGTAATCATGATAAGGTATGGAACACAAACATATTTATGATGCACAAGGTAAACTACTTTGTTGTACACAGACGGAAAAAATATATAATCAGGCAGGCGCCCAACGTTTAATACAGGGCGCGCCTGCCCAGGATCAGGCACATAGTCACAGTGATGATGACGGTCATGATCATTCAGTGGCGGATGGCAGTACATTGAAACTCTTTCTGCCAGCAATAATTTCATTTGTCCTGCTGATTGCGGCCATTGCAATGGACAATTGGGTACCACAGGAATGGTTCAAGGGCTGGATCCGGATCATTTGGTATGTACTGGCTTACATTCCGGTTGGATTCCCCGTGATTAAAGATGCATTGAAGAGTATTGGAAAAGGAGAGATTTTCTCTGAATTCTTACTGATGAGTATCGCAACCATTGGTGCTTTTGCAATCAAAGAATACCCAGAGGGTGTTGCTGTCATGCTTTTTTATGCGGTAGGGGAAGTGTTTCAGACATTGGCTGTCAGCCGTGCCAAGAGCAATATTAAGGCGCTCCTGGATCAGCGCCCGGATGAGGTGACCATTGTTGAAGCAAACAGTAGCCGGGTGATCAAAGCTGAGGCTGCAGCAATAGGTGATGTCATCCAGCTGAAGCCCGGGGAGAAGTTGGGCTTGGATGGGGAACTTATCTCCGATACGGCCTCCTTCAATACGGCGGCGTTGACGGGAGAAAGTAAACCTGACACAAAGACCAAAGGTGAAGTTGTGCTGGCCGGAATGATCAACATGAATACCGTGAGTCTGGTAAAGGTGACAACAGCATACCAAGACAGTAAGTTGAGCAAAATCCTTGAACTTGTACAAAATGCGACCTCGCAGAAGGCTCCTACGGAGCTCTTTATCCGGAAATTTGCGAAAATCTATACGCCGATTGTGGTACTTTTGGCGATAGCGATTTGTCTGCTGCCTTACTTTTTTGTCGGACAATATGTATTTAGCGATTGGCTTTATCGAGCGCTTGTATTTCTCGTGATTTCCTGTCCATGTGCCTTGGTGATCTCGATTCCATTGGGCTATTTTGGTGGCATAGGTGCTGCGAGTAGAAACGGTATACTGTTCAAGGGAAGTAATTTTCTGGATGCGATGGCAGCGATACAGAATGTTGTCATGGATAAAACCGGTACGATGACTGAAGGGGTTTTCAAAGTGCAGGAAGTTCGTTTAGAACCAGATTTTGATGAAGCGACAATTCTCAGATTGGTCAATAAAATCGAAAGTCATAGCAGTCATCCGGTAGCTACAGCAATCAGGGAATATGCTGGTGAGGTCGATGAATCTGTAAATTTGACTGATGTCGAAGAAATACCGGGGCATGGACTAAAGGGTAGTGTGGACGGCAAGGTATTTTTGGTTGGTAACTTTAAGCTTTTGGACAAGTTTAATATCAGCTATACCATCGATCCCAATACAATCGTTTATACCACAATAGCCATTGCATTGGATAGTCGCTTCGTCGGATATGTTACCATTGCAGATAGTATCAAAGAAGATTCTGCACAAACCATACAACTCTTGCACAAGCTCGGCGTGAAAGCGACCATGCTAAGTGGCGATAAGAGTACGGTCGTCGCTTATGTAGCGAAGGAATTAGGTATTGATAAAGCCTATGGAGATCTTCTTCCGGAAGATAAGGTAAATAAAGTCAAGGAGATAAAGGCTATTGGTGAAAGTGTGGCTTTCGTTGGTGATGGCGTCAATGATGCCCCCGTAGTGGCCTTGAGTGATGTTGGTATAGCTATGGGGGGACTGGGCAGTGATGCAACCATCGAAACTGCTGATGTAGTCATACAAGACGACAAACCATCTAAGATACCAATGGCAATTAATATTGGTAAACAGACCAAAAAAGTGGTTTACCAAAATATAGGATTGGCATTTGTGGTCAAAGGGGTGGTTTTGATCCTTGGCGCCGGAGGGTTGGCTACGATGTGGGAAGCGGTGTTTGCGGATGTGGGTGTATCTCTTATTGCTATACTGAACGCCATCCGGATCCAAAAGATGAAGTTTTAAATCAATTTTTAGTTAGGATGTGCTTACCCTTCAAGTTGAAATATTGGAAGGGTAGGTCTTCTATTGTCTAATTTTTAAATTCTCCATGACATGAATATAGTCCAATTTATAACGACCCTATTTATCCTATGGTTTGTATTACTATTGTTCCCTTTATTGTTGCGCGCTCAGGATAGTCTTGCACTTAAAACAAGTAGAGGAATGCAATTTTCCGCTATTGATAACCACGATTTCCAGTTGCGGAAGTTTATCGTTCCAACAGCGTTCATAGCCTATGGTGCGAGCAGCTTTGCCATCCCCAAGATGAAGAAATGGGACTTACAGACCCGGAATGAAGTATTACATAAGAATCCTGCAAGGACAACAATAGACAATTATACCCAGTATTTCCCTGCGGTGATGGTGTACGGTCTCAATGCATTTAATATTGAAGGGCTTCACGATTTTAAGGACCGCACGCTTATTTATCTTACTTCGCAGCTAATTTCAGGGGCGATTGTGTTTCCTGCCAAACAGTTTATAGCTGAAGAGCGCCCCGATGGATCCAATAAGAAATCCTTTCCTTCAGGCCATGCGGCGACCGCATTTGCGACAGCCCATTTTATGTATAAAGAATATCGTGATAAAAATATATGGCTCGGTCTTGCAGGATATCCTTTTGCGTCATTTACTGGTATATATCGAGTGATCAATAATAGACATTGGGTGAGCGATATCGTTGCAGGCGCGGGAATAGGCATCGCCTCCACTGAGCTCACCTATTGGCTGTACCCAAAGATGACAGGTCTGTTTCGAGGGGGAAAACAACGACAAGGACAAACAGCATTTATACCCTATATAGGACATAATAGGTTTGGAATAAATGCTGTAAGATCATTTTAATAAACTTTTTAAACACTAATTTCTTGTAAAATAGCAAGCCCAATGATTCGGGTATCTTATAGGATTTAGTCGAGGCTGCGTATAGCTTTCGTCTTAACTGCTTCGGCATGTGTCCGCTATGAATCCGACATGAGTCCGTGGTGAGTCCGAGTTAAACACGGTATCATAGCGGTATGACGATGCACTCATTATGATCTCATATCGACTGAGGGGCGAAGAAGGCCATATCCTGTCTCAAATCAGATCCGAACTTACGTCAAATAATGGATAAAACACGGACTCCGTTCCGGAAAGCTAAAAGTATAGTATGTTAATCAGTTTAAATGTATAATATATAAATATAATCGTATAAATATTAAATACGTTAAAATTTAAATATTTAAATTTATCCATATATGGGTATAGATTTTATATATTTTTCAAAGGTTGCTGAATTGAAAAGAGCTGACATTTATTTTGCCACGAGTTTTTCATACAGCGGCCAGAGTTCCGCAAGGTCATCATCTGATTGTGCTTCTGGATAGTGCTCATCATGGAGATTGCGGATTTCGACACCCTGTCCCTGATCATTTACCACAACAGCGGCCCGAAGTTCGTCGGTTTCATCATAATAAATGCCCACACCAACAAGCTCGCCATTGAGAATAATTTCACTGACAATATACTTTCTTGCAGCCTTACCTTTGTGGGTACTATGACCACTAGAAATCGTGTTTCCTTTGTTATAATGTCTTTCCATAAGCATAGAACACTGGAAATATCAATTTGTTGTTTTTTTTAGCTATTTTCTGCCTTCATGCGATCGAAAATAATTTAAAATAGTTCGGAATATTCCATAGAAAAGGGGGGCTTACCTTATATTTGTAATACAATGGAAAAGAAAACATATCTTATTTTCGGCATTAGTAAAGGATTGGGAAGGGCAATCACACTGCATCTTCCAGATCCGTCTGATGTTGTATTTGGAGTGTCCAGAAGTAAACCCGATTATTTGGAGGACGACGCTAATGTGTGTTGGGTGCCGTCTGACCTATCCAACCCTGTGGAGGCTTTTAACGCAATCAAAGACAGGATAAAAAATACGAAAATTGACTATTTTATCTATAATGTCGGTATTTGGGAGAATAACGCTTTTAGCGACGACTATGATTTTGCGTCTTCTCCGGTAGCGGAGATTAGCAGCCTGATCAATACCAATGTCACTTCATGTATTTTAAATATTCAATCAGCATTGGATAATTTGAAGCAGGCCGAAAATGCCAAAATTATTTTGATCGGTTCTACATGGGGGCTTGACAACCACAATGGAAGGGAAGTTGCGTTTTCAGCAACAAAATTTGCACTGCGGGGTGTGGTTCATGCATTGAGAGAACAACTTCGACCTGATCAGATTGCAATATCTATATTGAACCTTGGTTATCTGGCAACAGCGCATGATGATGAGAATAATCTGGAAACGAACACTCATGAAATAAATGACGATCTTATTCCATTATCGGATGTCATTCAGGCGTTAAGATTTATTATCTCGACATCAAAAGCAAGTTGTGTAAAAGAGATTCATATGCCGGCAATGAATGACAGGAATGTATAATGATCCGAATGCAGGAGATGTAGATCCCTATTGTTCTAATGGCCAGTTACAAACTTTAATCCAAGAATAGAGGCGATTAGCGTACCGATAAAGAATAGACGCCAGAAGCTTACGGGATCTTTAAATACAAGGATTCCTATAATGACTGTGCCGACAGCCCCAATACCCGTCCATATTGCATAGGCGGTTCCTAAGGGAAGCCCTTGTACGGATTTGATCAATAACACCATACTGACGATGAGACATAATACGAAGATACCGTACCAGGTATAGATGGCATTGCCTGATACCTCTTTTGTTTTTCCCAGACTGTAAGTGTATCCTACCTCAAAGAGTCCGGCGATGATTAAAATTACCCAATTCATATTTTATTCTTTTATACAAAGATCAGTAATGATATCTTTTTAACATTTTACAAATGTTAAAAAACAAGGGGCTAATGATCTAGCCAATATTACCTCCAATTCTATTGTAGATAGCGTCAAATTTCACCGGTATATCTTCCCCCAAATACATACGCTTGGCAGATCTATATTCCTTGTATCCTGCATTATAAAGAAATGAAATGGCATCTAAGTTATTTTGTGGTAATACAAGGCTAGCGTTTGAGTTGATATGAAATTGCAGTAACGCAAGTCCAGCAATCCGCTGTTCTGCAACGATAAGACCATCTCCTAAAGAAGGGAGATAATAGCCCGATAACGTCCCGTCTGTAAGGTAGACAAAGGACTGATTAAGCTGTGTCTCTAGTTCGTTGGATCTATCTTCTCCGGAAACGGACTGATCCATAGTCAATATTGCATTTCGGTAATCGGGAGTATATTTTTTGATATGCTCATCAGGCGTATCGGGCAATATAGGGTGTATGTCTTTAAAAAACAGGTATTTTGTGCTTTCTTTAAACCCAATTTTATGATAGAGGTAAGCCCCCATATCAGTCGCAATTAATTGAATGCTTCTACAGCCATGAGTATGGGCTATCCGAATCAGTTCCAAAGTAATGGATTTACCGTAGTTTTTTCCCCATTCATTTTTGTCGACGATGATATGCCCCAACCATGCGATATCATGGTGTATAATACAGGCACCGATACCAACAATTTTGTTCTCAACAATCAGTTTGATCGGAAAGCAAAAGTCCGAAAGGATATAGTTGGTTACTTTAGCAGAAATTGAGCCCCATTCTTCCGGAGCTAATACCGATACAGATTCAACATCATTAAGAAGAATGGGTTCAAAAGCCATATAATGTGCGTTTAGGAGATCGATAGTGAAACGATCCTTTTTGCTTATCTATTATAATTTTACTGCTCTGGTAGCGATAAATGTAGGTACGTATTTATCAATTAAAAAACGAGGATTGGGTTGCATCTCCTCATCAAAGTCTGTGATCACAAAGCCTGCCTTTAATTGTCCACCAATCAGATCAGAGAGGGAGTGGCCAAATACAAGGGCTTCCTTATTTTCTATTTTTCTTGTGATCTGTTCCGGACTTAAATCTTTTACATCTGCATAAGGCAAGCTGTATTTGGGTCTAATAATTCCAGCTGCTATGTCTTCGGGATTTCGATCAGCAACAAAAACAACAGGGTTAAAAAAACTAGTGAGTAATGTTCCCCCCTTTTTTAGAACGCGGTAAGCTTCCTTCCATACCGGATTGACATCCGCTACGTAATGATTGGATACAGGGTGGAATACCATATCGAATGATTCGTCCACGAAAACGGCCAGGTCGGTCATATCTCCCTGAATGGTTGTTAGCGACAATCCGTCACGTTCGGTAACTTGGGCATCCTGTCTCAATTGCTCCGCTGAGAGGTCAAAGACAACGACATCAGCTCCTGCAGCAGCCAAAATTGGGGCTTGCTGACCACCGGCAGAGGCTAAGCATAGTATTTTCTTCCCTGCCACATTTCCGAGCCATGCCTTATCCAATGGTTTTGGTAAAAGGTGTATCTCCCAATGTCCATTTTTTGCTTGATTAACCAAAGTGGTATCGACAGCATTGGACCACTCATTTTGTTCCAATGCTTGTTTGTTCCAAGCCAATTCATTGTGCTGTAAAAAATCTATTTCCTGTTTCTGCATGCTATACGTTATGATCAACGATAACTAATATTATCGTAAGGATAAATATAAGTAGTTTCGTAGAACTTGGCTTTAATTTTTATCGCAGGAAATAATTTTTACCAAAACATTACGAATGTAGAACAAAAATCATTATTTCATTGCAGATTTATTGTATTTGTTACGATAGGCTAAAGGAGAGAGGCCCGTAACTTTGCGAAATATTTCCCTAAAGGCTTTTGAATCGGAATAGCCTACTTCATACATGACTTCGTTCACTGTTTTTCCAGAGATTTCCAGTTCTTTTTTTGCAGATTCGATTTTTACACGTTGTAGATATTCAATGGGTGTGTTACCTGTCGCTTTTATAAATCGCCGGTCGAAGTTCCGTCGGCCTACGGTAAATCGTTCTGAAAGTTGTTGAATGGAAATCTTCTCAGCGAAATTATGCTCAATATACTCCTGAGCTTTGATGATCATTTCATCCCCATGCCTTTTTTGACCATTAAAGATAACGAAATCAGATTGTTGTTGCCGGTCAAGGTCAATCTGGAATATCTTGGAACAATAGATTGCTGTCGGCCGATCATAATACTTTTCAACCAGATAAATGAGCAAGTGTAAAAATGAATATCCACCACCGTTGGTACAAATACCTTCTTCATCTGTTATAATGCTGTCAGTCTTCATGGTGACACTGGGAAATAACTGCTTGAAATTTGTTTCAGCACTCCAATGGATTGAGCAGTTTTTGTTTTCCAACAGACCCGTAGAGGCGAGTATATAGGCTCCAGTACACATGCTGGCCACATTGGCACCATGGGTATATTGATTACGTATCCAGTCAAGAAATGGGGTGTTTTTGGTATCTAATGCTGTAAAGTTCGGGGCGACGGCAGGAATTACGATCAAGTCGGTCTTGATGATGTCGGTAATTTCTTTCTGCGGCATCACAGCAAGTAAGCCATTCAAGAAAACGGACTGTTTTGAAAGACCGACCAGTTCAATTTTAAACATTGTTTTATCATGATGCTGATGGTGGTACCTATTGGCTTCGGTAAAGATATGATAGGTACCAACAATGCATGACAATGTATTGGGGCCAGTCTGAACTTCGGGGACCAAAATTGTTAGGTGTTTCATCTTTCTTGTTTAACATTGAATAATCTGATTGATGATCTATTACTCAAATATAAGAAAATGTGTTGTCCAAATCAACCGTTCATAATGTCTATTTGGCACCCTGTTTTAGATTTAAAATGTCGATATCTTTGGTTTATATAGGGCAGGTTTGATATTTAAGTAATTGAAAAATAAATACTAACAAAAAATAGATGATGAAAAAACTGGATTTTACAACCGACATAATCGTTGAAGCGAAACCGCAACAGGTATTTGATGCGATTATCAATGTTCGTGGCTGGTGGTCAGAGAACATTGAAGGGGGGACAGAAGCACTACATGATGTATTTTCTTATCACTACCAGGATATACATCAGTGTAAGGTAAAGATAGTTGAAATACAGCACAATGTCAAAGTTGTATGGCAGGTGTTGGAGAACCATTTCAAATTTACGACCGATAAACAGGAATGGGTGGAGAGCTATGTGATCTTTGATATTATTGATCTCGACGGTAAGACACAATTAAAATTTACTCATCAGGGGCTTGTACCTGATATGGAATGTTATGATGTTTGTCAGGCAGCCTGGACATATTATATCCATGAAAGTCTGAAGCAATTGATTCTAACAGGGCAGGGACTTGCTACGCTCAAAGAGAGCGTGCTGTCCCTGGCGGAAGTTAAAGAACAATTATTGGCGAAACAAAAGGGTAAAAGCATCTATCATAGATTGCTGATTAAAACCCCAATTGAAAAAGTATACTGGGCAATCACGACTCAAGAAGGGTTGGCAGGCTGGTGGACACCCGATACCATTGCTGCACCCGCGGTAGGTAGCATCTTGCGGTTTGGCTTTGGCCCGGATTATTTCAAAAAGATGGAAGTTCTTGTGTTACATCCCTATGCACTTGTCGCATGGCAATGTAAAGAGGGGTTTGAGGAATGGATAGGCACAACACTGACATTTGAATTAATACCACATCAGCAAGGCTGTACACTTTTATTCCATCATGACGGTTGGGATAATTATAGTGGAGAATTTGCTTCCTGTAGCTATGATTGGGCATTGTTCTTTAGGAGCCTCAAATTTTTGTGCGAAACAGGAAAAGGATTTCCGTACCCTGAATTCAATCAGTAAGGCAAAAGCGCTTCATCTAGATTCAGATTTTGGGGGCAGTTTTCGCTCACCGTATGAGCATTGACTTCTTTAAGAAAGCGCTGGAAATATTTAACTAGGCGCCGATGCAAGAGCAGTCCCAATTATACCGCAATAATTGGGACTGTTATTTCTAGCAGAAGACGGGTTATCCAGGACGATTTTTTTGTCTGACAGACATGTGCAAATAGAGCCAGAAATGGACAACAGAACTAGTAAATGCAAGATCGTTCCACAGGCAGTCGGTATTTCGGCCAACTGTTCATACTTGGAAATCGAATAGTACATAGCTTATTTGACCTTCCTGTCTATGATCTGGAGGCTGTCTTTTGGAAAACGGTTTTTTAACCAAAGACGTAATTTTAATTGTTGTACTTCAGCTAAAGGATTTTTTGACGCATAGATAAAGGCAACGACATTTGCTAAACTATCTTTTTTTGCATAATACTGTTGTTGTCCTATGCTATAGGATTGTAGTTCTGGAAAAAGTACTGCTAGATCTTTATCTAATTGTGGGCTTGCTACCTGATATTTCGCAAGTTCATTGTTGAGCGCCCGTATGGTTAAATCTTTATCATTTACAGCAGCACTTCGTTTGTCGATTTCACTAAGAATAGTTGTTTTTAAATCGAGGCTATCCTGTCGAATGATCAGATCAGTTTGCGCGATACCAAATGATTCCATGGATTTTTTCAAAGCCGCGATTTCTCGGTCACTAAATTTCTTCGCTAAAAAGGCTAATTCTAAACGTTTCGGTTTAGTGAGCAATTTTTCGTAGACGACCGTGTAACCTTTATCACTAAATTGTTGCTGAACAAATTGTTTAACCTTATTCGTGTATTTCTTCTCTTGTAGTAGATTATAGGCGAAGTATAAGCTTGGTATTACTAAGGCAAGAATAATCAGTGTGATGCTCTGACTTATTCTTTTTTCCCTTTTTGGATCAACATAATGTTTCTTGGGATATCTGAGGTATTTTACGATCGTAAATGTCGCTATACATATAAATACACAATTGATGATGTAGAGGAATAAAGCCCCAGCAAAATAACTTAGATTTCCAATGGCCAGTCCATAGCCTGCGGTACAGAGCGGAGGCATCAGCGCTGTCGCAATGGCCACGCCTGGTATTGGATTCCCTTTATCTACCCTGGTTATGGCGATAACCCCGACCAATCCGCCAAAAAGTGCAATAAGTACATCATAGATATTGGGCGAGGTACGCGCGAGCAATTCCGATTGCGCTTCTTTAAATGGGCTCAGGAGAAAATAGCAGTATGATACAATCAGACTGATCAATGTTGCGATCAGTAAATTCTTGATCGATTTCTTTAAGAGTTGAAAATCAAATGTACCCAGCGCAAAACCAGCTCCCACGATCGGTCCCATCAACGGGGAAATAAGCATAGCACCAATGATTACCGCGGTTGAATTTACATTGAGGCCGACAGAGGCAATAACAATCGCACAGGCCAAAATCCATGCATTGGCACCGTGGAATGAAATATTGTTGATCACATTGTCAAGAACGGCTTCTTTTCGTTCCTCTCCTGGATGTAAATCAAAAAATTGGAGTATCTTATTCATAACAGATTGTTTTTCTCTATGCGAATATACATAAGAGAACTGATTGTTCTTAAATGAAAGAAGTTTGCTAACTTAGAAAAACCGAATAGGTAGCGTTACCATTACAGGATGAGTTTAGCAAGGATTCAACAGATCATTAGATACATTGAAAAACATTACGATAAAGACCTTTCCATTGAAAGACTGGAGTAGCTGTCAAATTATTCCTGCCAAAATACATAACGCATATTAAAGGGATGTTCAATGAATCGATTGGGGCCTTTCAAAAACGATTAGAACTTGAAAACGCGTATAAAAAACTGATTTATACAAATGAATCTATTAGCACGATCGCTTACGCGGTTGGCTTTGATAGCTTAAAACCTTTTTCCAAATATTTCAAAAAACAATTTGCACATTCGCCTAGTGATGCACAGAGTGAAAAGGCGAGCATTTTCCGGGATTTTATTGCTGGAATAGCAGTAGAACATCAATCTATACATCATTATATTGTCTTTTTGAGGGCACAACAGGATATTAACAAACTATATGCAGCAAAAAATAGTGCGGATATCTCTTACCAGATTGTCAAACTTCCGCTAACGCAAAATAATGTGGAAACTGCGTACCAGGAAGAGTCGTCATCGGTATTGATGTTCGAAATCTATACGCTAATGGCGGAATGATTCACTGTGTTACCCAGCAACAACCTCAATAATTTACTTCGAGGATCTAAATTGGAAAATCGCTACTCTTATAATTAAATATCTTTTTTTGACTTAAGTCAATGTTTAGGGAAAAGCAGCTGCTGATCTTTGTCCTCTGACTATGAAACCACTGAACAAGTAATGTCCTTTTTTAGCGCTTTACTTGTTCAATGCACTTTATCAGGGTGTAAGCCTTGATAAAGTGTTTTTATAACATGATGGGGGCAGCGGTTGTACATAATGCCATCCTGTGATATAGGATGCCATATAACATATTGATTAAATTAAAAATGATGGAGAATCTATTGGAAGTATTTGGTAGTAATGCACATGAAAGAGTTGAACGTGCGCTGACAGAACTCCGTAAGGGAAGAGGTATTTTACTCATTGACAATGAGGATAGGGAGAACGAAGGTGATCTTATTTTTTCGGCTGAAAAAATGAACCATGGGGATATGGTGCAGATGATCCGCTATTGCAGTGGTGTAATCTGTCTATGTCTGACGCATGAAAAAGCAGATGAACTGGAATTACCTTATATGGTCAATGACAATTCAAGTCCATTTCAAACGCCGTTTACGGTTTCTATCGATGCAAGATTGGGTGCTACAACTGGGCTTTCGGCTGCGGATAGGCTTGCGACTATAAAAGCAGCCTCTGCGATTGGCGCCAGCCCTGAAGACCTGGTGCGCCCGGGGCATATTTTTCCGTTAAGAGCTCATGCCGATGGCGTACTGGGTAGAAACGGACATACGGAGGGTAGTATTGACCTGATGCGTTTGGCAGGTTTACAGCCGTTGTCGGTATTATGTGAACTTATGAATGCGGATGGTAGCATGTCACGTTTGCGGCAGATTGTGGCATTCGCATTAAAGGAGGAGCTTACTGTCTTGTCAATAGCAGATATTATCGCTTATCGCCAATCGAATTAAGCAGAAAGTTGATTAGTTATGATCACAAATTATATTGTTTATGAACGAGAAAAATTCAAAAAAAATACGTTCGGTATTTACTGTGAAAGACAAAAAATACCTAACTCCACATCTGATTCGGGTAGTTTTTGAGATTAACGAAGAACAACTTGTCTGGCTTTCGGGTGTTCGATCCGGTTCCAATAATAAACTGTTTATTTCAACATCGGATGATGAAAAGCCACAAGTAAGAACCTATACAAATCGTCAAATAGATCTTGTTGCAAAGGAACTTTCTATTGATTTTGTCCAGCACGGAGATAATGGCCTGGCATCAGCGTGGGCGATAAATGCTGAGGTTGGGGACCGTTTGGAGATCGGTATGAAAGAAAGTATGAGAACCTTGGTTCCGGATGCCGCACATTATTTAATTGCTGGTGATGCGACCGCTTTACCTGTCATTGCGGCTATTTTGGAACAGCTTCCCTTAGGAGTGAAAGTAAAGGCCTTTATAGAAGTTGCGACAAAAGAAGATGAACTTGTGCTTTCTACGATTGCCGATGTAGATCTGGAATGGATCCATAACCCACATCCCGAACAGGGAAGTGTACTCGCAGAGCGCGTAAAAGCATTTGAATTTGATGACAATGGTTTGGCCAGATATATCTATCTAGCAGCAGAATATGATATCATTAAAACGTTGCGCCATTATTTTCTTGTCGAAAAGTGCTGGAATACAAAAGAGATGTATGCCTGTTCGTATTGGAAAATCGGTGCCAAAGAAGGAGAGCATTCGGATGAGATAAAACCCTAAAGCTTGATCATTACAATAGATTTGTCCTTGCAATTTTGCTAACTTTGCTGTTTAGTGACTTAGAAAAGATGCATGAATGATCTATTGATATCATATATAACAAGTAAGATAACTGTAACAGATGAAGAACTTAGTACTATACTCGGTTTTTTCAAACCTATCAAATTAAAGAAAAATGAACTATTGCTGGCGAATGGAGAGATTAGCCAGCGTTCATTTTTTGTTGTCAAGGGGTGTCTACGGATCTTTTTTATTAATGAAAATGGACAGGAAGCGATACGTTATTTTGCTTTTGAAAACCAATTTGCGACCGCCCTTGTCAGCTTTATTACCTCGGAAGAATCCGAGGAGTTTATACAGGCTGTAGAAGAATCTGAAATCTATGCGATCAGTCATAAAGATTTTTACCATCTGTTGGATGTTGTTCCACAATGGGAGAAATTTTATCGGATTTACCTGGAAATAGCCTATGTTACCAATACCAGACGCTTAATGTCTTTCCTTATGCAGGATGCGCTGGAAAAATATCGGCAATTGTTGACAGAAAATCCGATGATCGTCCGTAGAATGTCGAATAAAATGGTCGCATCTTATTTAAATATTTCGCAGGAGACACTCAGTCGCTTGAAATCGAAATTGTAGTTTTTTGTGTTGCGTTCATTTTTAGCAAAAGGATGGAATGTTCTCGGATGCTTTTATTAGGGTCGTTTTACCTGATACGGCATATAATGTTCATTATTGGACAGTCAAACGTTCATTAATGGACATCTAAAAGAAGGTGTTATTTTAAGTTGTTGTGATTCAGTAAGTAATAATATTGGCAGATTAGTTGAATTTGCTTTAATTATTAAAATAGCCGTCAAATACAATAATAACCTGGTTCGGTAAAGATTCCGATTATCGTGTCATTGAATAACAACATATGAACATTAAAATAGTACTATCCGCGATATTGATCGCCTATTGTGCACAATCGCAAGCACAGAAAATCAATTTTAAATGGGAAAAGGATTCTATTGGTGAGAGACTGATCGACAAAATTGCGATGAGCGTACCGGTCACTATAGAAAATAAGACTTATGCTTTTCAGTTTGACCTGGGGGCTAATGCGACATTAATTTATGATCAATGCTTCTCTGACGCGGCATTTATTAAATCGAAAAAGATAGATCCTACTTCTGATGCGGGAGGGCATACTATTTTTACCATTGATGACCAAAGTTTTAATATTGGTGACTATCCGATAAAGAATCATAAGCTCTATGGTCTATTGAATCATAGTCAAGGGGAATCTTGTGGAACAGTTGGAGCAGATGTCTTTCAGGGGAAATGCCTAATTGTTGATTTCCCAAAGCAAAGCATTACTGTTGTTAACGAAGTGGATAAGGATATGGACCGAAAGACGGCATTCGTACCAATGAACATCGTCAATAATAAAGCAATAATCCCCGTGAAGATCGATGGTAAAACGTATAATTTTTTATATGACAGTGGTTCAAGTATATTTCCGATCGTAAGCTACAGACAGAATTTCGATCGTTTAATCACAAATGCAAAAGCTAAAGATGAACTGAATATTCGAAATTTTAATAATCCTCTTATTGTAAAATCTGTTGAGATAAATACGGCAGTCCAGATCGGAGATAACACATTTGGTTTGAAGGAATTTTGGTATACTGAAGATGATTTCTTCTCCTTTAAACAAGATAATATTGATGGGATTATCGGCAATATCTTCTTTATGGATAAAACGATTGTTATTGATTTTAGAAATAAAAGATTTGGCATTATAAAAAAGTAGACAGTTGTATTTTAATCTTCAGATGTATCAGATTGATATCTGATAAAAGCAAAGGCCAGCTCATCTTTTGATGGGCTGGCCTTTGTTAGATAGTATTGTCTTCGGAATTTAATTTTCAAGCTGTTCTTTATTCTTTCGTCTGAAGGCTGAATATACGATAATCACACTGATTGTCATTAGAATAAACGCGAGGAAAAAAGGCGCTCCGGAGAATTTGAATGGCGCATTATCATGTGTAAAAAAGTAAAACAGATTGGTCATCATTGGAGGGCCTATAATCGATGTTGCACTCATTAAACTGGTTAACGCTCCCTGAAGTTCTCCCTGTTCATTCGATGGGACATTTTTAGTAATGACAGATTGCAGTGCAGGACCACATATTCCACCTAGGCAATAAGGGATAAGAAAGACAAACATCATCCAACCTTGATTGGCAAATGCAAACAATAAGAGTCCTATCGCATAAAATATCAGTCCATAATAAATGCTTTTTTGCTCACCGAGTTTTGGTGTGGTCCAACGTATTAAGACGCCTTGTACCAGACCGATCAATAAACCGATGACCCCAAGTGAGATACCAACCATCCTTTCGGTCCAGTTAAATTTGTATATGGTAAAGAAATTCCAGTTACTCTGTACGGCATGGCCCGCAATATAGATCAGGATCAATGCGACGATCAAACCTGAAATCTCGGGGTGTTTTCCCAAAAATCGAAAGGATCCGATGGGATTTGCGCGCTTCCAGTCAAAAGCCCGTCGCTTATCTTTGTCTAAACTTTCGGGCAGAATAAAATACCCATACAGAAAATTCAATAGACATAAACCTGCGGCAGCGTAAAAAGGAACTCGTGCACCGTAATGGCCAAGCAATCCTCCGATGACGGGGCCAATAATAAAACCCAATCCGAAGGCAGCACCAATTAATCCAAAGTTTTTGGCCCGATCCTCATCGGTAGAAATATCCGCGATATAAGCACTGGCGGTTGTGAAACTTGCTCCAGTCAATCCTGCAATAACCCGTCCCAAAAATAGCCAACCTATCGAAGGGGCGAGGGCGAGAAAAATGTAGTCTACTGCAAAACCGAATAAAGAAATCAAAATAATCGGTCTTCGTCCATATTTGTCACTCAGATTACCTACTACAGGAGAGAATATAAACTGTGTAAAAGCATAAGCGAAACCCAGCCAGCCACCGTACTTTGCAGCTTCACTGATGTCGCTGTGGATCAGTTCTTCAATCAATTTTGGAACCACTGGAATGATAATACCCCATCCTGTGATATCGATAAGTAAAGTGATAAATATAAAGCCTATGGCGGCCTTTTTCTTGGAGTTGTCAATCATGGCCTAAAAATAGAAAATTCCTGAAAAAATTCACCTAAATTTTAAAAGGTTAATTTGTGGTAAACTATTGGACTAATTGAGAAAGTTGGTCGATAATGCCACTGTGCATATTGTAGGTTTCAAATCTACTGGGAAAAATAAGTTGGATTGTACCTATATTCAGCACTTAAATAGCGTGGCAAACAGCATGATGTCGTACCGGGAAGTTACAGGAATTGGCTATAAAGCAAAGTTGATTTGCTTCGTGATGTAGTGATGTCGCCAATACTATTTTATCAGGATCTGAAATAATGACTTCTGGAAACAGATCAACCTGCACAAATCTGCCACTTGCATCAGGGCTGGTTTCTAATACCGCCTCGGCATTGTCCGTGTACGAAATCACCTCGATGTTATTTTTGGAACATACATATAGATAAGACATCATATGGCAGGAAACAAGGCTACTCAGTAAAAGATCTTCGGGGTTATATAATGTTGGGTCACCCTTGAAAGCTTTTGCCGCTGAGACCTGTAAATCTGCCTTGCCCTGGATGGAAATCCGATGGCTCTTATTATATACCTTTGGTAAGGATGTAGACTGTTCCTGATGAAACCATGTTAAACTGGCCTTAAAGTAATGTTTGAAACTCATTCTATGAAATAGCGCTTTTATTAATTTCTACTTATGATACCAATACTATATTCGAACAAACGAAATATAATCTGTGTTGATCGGATCAAGTCCATTTCTCCTCATTTCTGAGGCTATCTGCGCTCTGTGATAAGTGCCATGATTAAATACATGTAACAGGATGTCTCCAAACGAATTCTGGAACTGTTCATGCTTTGTATTGGTATAGGATATGATTGTAGCGATCTCAGCAGCATCAACGTAGACCTTTTCCTTAAATCCCGAAGAAGCCAGTTGATGGTAGTGTTCACATGTTAATAAACTATGCTCATCCCAAACACCTACGGGAGGTTTTTCTCCATTCAGTCGATATAACCATATCAGCTGTGCATTCATTATATGACTGAATAATTGTAAACAAACTGAAGGAGTTTTTTCGGCTTCCTGTTTCATTTTCTCGATGAGCAGGTTATTCGCCCAATCGTTATATAACCATAATTGTATTAGCGGAGTTGACATCTCGAATTACTTAGTTGCGGTATTAAATATACGTAAGTTAAGTATATAAAGGTGGGTTGAAGCATTAATTTTATTGCTGTCCGGTAAGTTAAGTTCACCCACAAACGAACAATAATTGTCTGCAAAAGGACATATAATATGATTTTAAAATTATTTAATATCTTGTTTATCAGTTGTTTGTTTGGATTGTCGGGCAGATTGATTATGGATTTAACCTGATGAGCAATTATGTCAAGATAGCCTTCCGCAGTCTGATAAGAACGAAGGGATTTACAGCAATCAACATCATCGGCCAGGCTGCGGCGATGCTGATTACATTATGGGTAGATTCTTAGCTTCATTTTGATAGGGGGTATCCAAAAACAGACCGTCTTCATATCGTCGGATCTATCGGTAAAAATAATCAATCCATACGTGCTTCATTGGCTAATCCTGTGGATTGTTTAAGGGACGAATGATAAGCTGAAATGATTATCTTTGCGGATAATTGAAAAACACTGAATGGATAGTAAAAAAGTTTATAGGGTCATTGGTTACAATGTATTGTATATTGCAACCAATCTTTTGTTGTATTATCCATTCGATATGAAATCGACAGGACTAGGCTTTTGTGCTTTTGGCTTGGCCCTGATCAATTTATATTATTTTCTGGAATGGAAAAAAGATGCCAAAAAAGTGGAGTTTGTACAAAAGTACAAAGCTGTTCATCAGCGGTCCTTGAGTAAAGCCACAATAAATTACAAAGAGACATATACTGTAAGTTCAAGTATATTAGCGATGATGATTTTTGGATCAATTATTTGCTTTTCGGGAATTGGTATGTTTTACGAGAAATCAATCTTCGGTGTTTTCGTCTTATTTCTTGGAGGGAAATTTCTACTGATTCCATTTACAGAGAAAACAACCATTAAGTTGGCTCCTAACGGGATATACATGAGTGATTATCAGTTTGTCTTTATCAATGATATTCAGGAAATTAATTTTAAACGCTACCTTGGAAAGAGTAAATGCGAAATGTTTCTGAAGATAAAAGATCCGGCATTGTATGGCTTAAAAGATTCGCATATAGCTGTTCCAATTGGGGGTGATATGAAACAGGTTGAGCACTTGATTGTCGTCGTGAAAAAGTTATTTTCAAATATACGGATATCTCAAGATATTTAAATATTCGTTTGATCGAAATAAATTTATTATTTTTAGTAATCGTTTGATTAATAGACTTAAAGGAAAACTTGATGAGAACTTCTTTACTGTGTTTATCGATGTTTTTACTATTTCCTATTTTGACCTTTGCTCAGAATAATTACTTCATTACAGGCAAAGTAGATCAGTTGAAAGATAGCAGTAGGCTTTTTCTGGTTTATAACAGTGATGGTGTCTCGTTTGTTGATTCCACAGAAACGAAAGGGGGACGCTTTACGTTTAAGGGGCAGCTCGCGTATCCGGTTTATTCTGCGCTTTATCTCCATAAAAACCCCTATGTGAACAAGCTACAGCCCAGTGAGAAGCTGGATTACTTCCGCTTTTATCTGGAAGCTGCTCAAATCGGGATGAATGCGAAGGATTCACTAAAAAATATTGTAATGAATGGATCCAAACTCAATACGGAAAATGCAGAGCTTCTAGAGATGAAAAAAACTGTTGACAATAAATTCGACGCATTAAATAAAGAATTTTCCAAACTTCCACTAGAACAACAGAAAGATTCTGTCATATTTGCCCAGTTTCTCGCACGGGAAATGAATCTTATGGATGAAAATTACAGTGTCTACCTGGATTTTGCTAGAAGCCATCCCGATTCATACCTCAGTGTAATTGGTTTAAGTTTTGTCGCAGGTCAGGAGAAATTTTATGCATCGGCCAAGTCAGCGTTTGAAGGTCTTTCGAGTAGGCTAAAAGAAAGTCCTCTGGGCAAGGTGATTCCGTTGCAACTGGAAGCCCAGTCCAAGACCAAAGTCGGGCAGCAGGCGCCAGACCTAACGCTCAAAAACCCGGAGGGGAAAACCATCAAAATTTCGGATTTTTCGGGAAAGTATTTACTCTTGGATTTTTGGGCGAGTTGGTGTGGTCCTTGTCGTGCAGAAAATCCGAACCTTGTAAAAGCTTATCAAAAATATCATGACAAAGGATTTGATATACTGGGAATCTCCCTGGACGATGCGGCACGGAAAGCTGCCTGGATCGATGCAATAAAAGGAGATAGCCTATTATGGGCTCAGGTTTCGGATCTAGGGGGCTGGGACAGTTATGCAGCAAAAATTTATGGAATTAATGCTATTCCTGCCAGTTTTCTGCTCGATCCGAAGGGTAAAATAATCGCCCGTAATCTAAGGGCTGAGGAATTACAAAATATGCTGAAGAGGATCTTCGCGGATCTACCGACTCCGTAAGATCGCTATCTTCCTATCCAAAATATCCCTGTAAATTGGGCTTTTACAAAACATGACATTTTGTTCCAAAAATAAGTATGAAAAATTGCCTACAATTGCAAGCGATTTTCTATCTTGCGCCTTTAATTAGAGATCACATGGCTATAAGATATTCGGGCTGTAAGCAGGTTTAACTGAGTGCTGGATGCTTTAAAAATTTATTTTTTCAATTGTATCTTATTTTGATACAGGTGACAGAATGAACGCGTCAGGTCATCGGTGGAAGAGCGGCCGATTATTTTTGTTTTAGATATTATTCGACTTATTTGATGGATGTTTTTTTTGAATTTCTAAATAACCTCACAAATCCAGACTGGATTGTTTCCCATGGAGGTTTGTATCTTCTGTTGTTTATTATTTTTGCTGAGACAGGTATACTCATTGGCTTTTTCCTTCCTGGAGATCCTATTCTTTTCATTGCAGGAATGATTGTTTCCAATATGAGCATTTCGCCTTCGGAACAGGTGCCTACCTTACTATATTGGATTGTGCTTGTATCGTTGGCTGCAATTCTGGGTAACTTTGTTGGATATTGGTGTGGGAAGATCTTTGGGAAAAGAATCATGAGCATGGAGGATAGCTGGTTTTTCAAAAAGAGCTATATCTTTAAAGCACAGGAGTTTTACGAAAAAAGGGGCGGAGGTGCTATTGTGCTTGCAAGGTTTCTTCCTATTGTTCGGACTTTTGCTCCAATTGTCGCTGGTATTGTTGGGATGGAGTTCAGAAAATTTGTGTTGTACAATGTGATTGGTGCGGTTGTCTGGTCAGGGAGTCTAGTTACACTTGGTTATTTGTTAGGTGAGAATGTATGGGTGAAGGAGAATCTGGAGCTTGTTATTATCGTTATCGTTTTGATAGCAACGGCACCAGTCATTATAAAAGCATTTACTTCGAAAGACAAAGCAAAGATTGCCCAATAAGATATTGATCATCTTCCTAAACCAATAGGAAGACTATATGATGCAATAACAATTAAGATGATCGTCCACTTTGTAGGGGTGATCCGCTATTTGTTTGATTTCATCGCCTTCACTTTCTTTGTGGTCGCGTCATTTATAAAATTTCGGTACTCTTTGGTTTCCATTCCATAGCCTGCTATTTTGCCATCGTGATTACTATGGATTCCAAACCCATAGATTTTTGTAAGTGGAGATGCACGTAGGCAAGCTTGCCCTTTTGAAAAGAATATATTCTTTGCCTCTTGATAGTCTGCTTCATTAAGTGCGTTGCGATCAGCATAAATCTGAAAAAGAAGTTCATCGGAAGTGTATCTATATGGAAATTGTGTGATCAGTTCATATTGTATTTCCGCTATTGTCTTTCTATTTCTTATAGGAGGGACTGTTCCTTTGGATACTTGTGTATCTTCAGCTACTTCAATAAATGTGTCAAAGTAGTTGGTGGAATGAAATTTCATATGTTATTTTTTAGGTGTACTGTCACAATAATTCAAGAAATAAGATGGGAGCAAAATAGGTATTCCTATGGAGTTGTCAAAAGTTTTTAAGGAAATTATTATCTGTATTATTACTAATTTCATCTGTGTTTTAAACATTTTTTTTCACGAAAAAGAAATGTTTTGCAGTATTTTTCTTAGATTTACAGAATTATTAGGCAGCACCCTACAGTATACCTATCATAAATGGCTACAAATCAATAGATTAGTGGCCATTTTTCTTTCAATACACTATACGGTATTAATGATTAATCCATTTGCTAATTCACATGAAAATATAGCATAAAGTAACAAATGGTTGTTCTAGCCCTTTTCACTATTCAAATTTATAACAATAATTTATAATATTCCTTGTTTTGAGAAAATTTATTGTTCGAATATAGGTTGGCTATGTTATTTTCTTATAGGAATGAAAAAATATAATAACTATAGTTACAATGGTCAAACATGTATATTCGTTTTGTGTAAAACTTGTCTCTCAAGGACTGTATAAGTATTTTTATATTTTTTTTAATTTTAACATACAAGGGAAATTTTATTTTTCTATATTTGTATATCGTTAAAACATTTTCTACTTATTCAGCTTGAATGCGCGATCTGAGTAAGCTTTTATAGGGGAGTATTTCCATATAAAAATGTACATATGATATGTATACTGTAGGTAGGTGTATAATTTAACAGTGGTAGCTGTAGGGGCTACCACTGTTGTTTAAAATAGCTTTTCTTAAATTAATGCTATGATCTAAGTTTTATTTCTTTATTGAGAACTTCAGCCCGCCCTAGGCTGTTTGTGTTAAAATTCGATTTTCATAGATCGGTGTGTTCCGGTATGTCCTAAGTATATCATCAAAAATTTCCAGCAAATGACTCTCTGAGCAGATGGGTGATCTATTTTTTACTTTATATTTATGGTATTATTATGAATACCTAAAAAAATATCTATGGAAATTAACGAACACATTGATTTTGCAACAGCAAGCTTCAAAGAATTTGAGAATATTGCTGGTTTTGATATGATGGATACTGCAAAGTATTTTAGTTCCTACATCAATTATATGAAAGAAAATCAGCATCTTAACTTTAGATTTATAACACAAGGCTGTGGGCCGACCGCTATAGTAAATTCACCATTTTTAGAGAAACCAACAGAGTGCATAAGTCTTGTGTCAAACGATTACCTTAATTTTTCCCAACATCCGAAAGTGAAAGCTGCAGCAATAGCTGGGATAGAAAAATATGGCACAGGGGCAGGAGCATCACCGTTAATAGGAGGGCATCATGAATACCATGTCGCATTGGAAGAGAAGATTTGTAAATTTTTCAATCGTCCGGACGGTTCGAGTATCGTTTTTACAACTGGATATACCGCAAATAGTTCTACTTTATTGAGCTTGTTGAAACAGGAGGACTGTGCTATTGTTGATATGGAAGTACATGCAAGTGTTTATGAGGGCTTATTGAATACAAATGTCAAGCGATTTCCACATAACAGTATGATTCATCTTGAACGTGCGTTGGCTGACGCGGAGAGTAAGTTCAGAACTAAGTTGGTGATCATCGACGGTGTATATTCCCAAAATGGTGATTTAGCCACGATGGATGAAATTTATACATTAACCAGAAAGTATGGTGCCTATTTAATGGTGGATGATGCGCATGGAATAGGTGTAATGGGGGATAAAGGTAGGGGAACCATTGAAGCCTATAATCTTTTGGATAAAGTAGATATTATTGCTGGTACTTTGAGTAAAGCGTTTGGTCATATAGGAGGTTTTATAGTTTCAACGCCAGAAATCATTAATTACCTTCGTTATCAATCCAGACAGCAGGTATTTTCCTCTACATCGACCCCCGCAAGTTTCGGTTTATTGAAAGCCATTGATTTAATTGACGAAGAGCCTTATTGGCGAACAAGACTCAGTGACAATGTGGCTTATTTTAAAGAAGGGCTGTTGTCTCTTGGTGTAGATATTGGTATGTCGGCATCTCCAATTATTCCAATAAAGATCGGTGATCCAATTAGAACTGCTCAGGTATCGCGCATGTTATTACAAAAAGGTGTTTATGCAAATTGTATTGTCTATCCTGGCGTGGCAAAAAAAGATGCCCGTATCCGCACAAGTCTGATGGCTACTCATACAAAGGAGCATTTGGACAAGGTATTAAATACACTGGAGGACATCAGTAAGGTTGTAAGCCTAAAAAAATCAAGATAAATTAATCTTATAATATTTAATTATTTATTATATTGATCTGAATGCTTAATTTTAGCGGTTCAGATCAATACCATATCAATAACAGATGCGTAAAACTTATAAAGGAGAAAAGAATGATAAAGAACGTACCATGAACAAACTTATTTTGTCTGTTGGTCAGGTTCTTAGAGATAAGGGGTACACGGGCTTAACAATTGCTAATATTTCTAAAATTGCAGGTGTTGATAGGAAGCTCATTTCACTTTATTTCGGCTCCGTTGACAATTTGGTTGAAACATACATCAGAAGTAAAGACTACTGGGTGTCTGCTACGCTGGGTGCTGTTGAATATTTTGGTACTGCTCCAACCGAGGGCTCAAAGGGCTTTCTCGAATCATTATTACTAAACCAAATGGATAGCTTTCTGGAGAATACCGAAATGCAAAAAGCCGTTCTTTGGCAGATCAGTGAAAAATCTGAGATTATGTCCCAGATCACAAGAGAACGCGAAAAGATGAGTGCTTTGTTTTTTGCCTTTGCCGATAAGGAAATGGAAGGTAAAGATGTTGATTTGCGGGCTATAAGTAGTATTTTGACTGCGGGGATCTATTACTTGGTATTACATTCAATAAATACGGAAAGTACCTTTTGTGAAATTGAGCTTAACGCGGATGGTTTGGACAGAATCCGCAATGCGGTCAGAACAATCCTCTCCTGGGCTTATGGAGAGAATGAAAAAAAACCGGCCGAAGTTTGACGAAAGGATTGATGGCACACTATGCCAATCTGTCAATTATAACAAAGGAAATCAGCTGATTACTACTGACATTGTCATACAGATATCAATATTCTATTTAAAGGATTGCCCAATTGATCATCACCATTTTTTGGCATATCATTCGCCTGTTTAGATTTAAACGATTCGAAACATGGCAAAGAGATTATTGCTCCTATTAATGTTGTTTGTGATTGCTGATGCTTATTTCTTTCAAGCATTTACGACCGTTATCCATACTCCATTTTTGCATAAGATTTATTGGTATTTAGATGTATTGTTGCTTATCGGGGTGTTTACCCTGATTTTTCTTCGGCAACAGGGTAAAGATATTCAGCGACTGGCTGGAGATCTGGTCACTTCTTTTTTAATTGTATTTATTCCAAAATTGCCCGCCTTTCCAATCTTATTGGCGGAGGATTTGGTACGGCTATTACAGGGATTTCCTCCACGAAGTATCTATATAAGCGAATTTGTGCTCGCACTGGCTTTAATGATTGTTTTAATTATTGTTTTTGGTCTCACCAGAGGGCGACATCTCTATCAGGTAAGGGAGGAAGTGCTAAGTTTTCCGGATCTGCCAGATGCATTTGATGGATTTAAGATCACACAGATTTCGGATATTCATTCCGGAAGCTTGTCGGATGTTAATGGAGTCCGAAAAGGCATCGCACTAGCGAATGCCCAGGATGGTGATCTTCTCCTGTTTACAGGTGACCTCGTCAATAATAGAGCCGCTGAAATGGAATCCTGGATTTCAGATTTCACTTCGCTAAAAGCTCCGTTTGGTAAATATTCTGTACTCGGAAATCACGATTATGGAGATTATACACAATGGGATAGTGTTGAATTGAAAGCATCTAATCTTATTAGGTTGAAAGAAATTCATGGGGAGATGGGATTTCAACTGTTGATGAATGAATCTATATCAATTCGAAAAGGGGATGCTAGCATTGCGTTGATCGGGGTGGAAAACTGGGGAAAGGGTGGTTTTCATCAATATGGAGACCTCAGCAAAGCGACCTCAGGTCTGCCGGTAGACTCTTTTAATATATTGATGTCGCACGATCCTTCTCATTGGGATCATGTCACCTTGGATCACGAAAAACATGTACATCTAACCTTAGCAGGGCATACGCATGGAATGCAATTTGGGATAGAGTTGTTCGGATTTAAATGGAGCCCAATACAGTACTTCTACGAACAATGGGCGGGATTATATCAAAAACAAGGTAAATACCTATATGTCAACCGTGGTTTTGGCTATCATGGACTTAAGGGTAGGATAGGTGTATGGCCAGAGATTACGGTTATCACGCTAAAAAAATCTATTTCATAATTTTCGGAAGGTGTTGAGCTGATGCTGTTCGGAAGGTCAGACTTATTTTGCAAATCAAATTTTAGCGATATGGATAGATCAGATTTGACAATATTTTTTGTTCGGAAGATTAATTTTATTATATTTAAGTAGCGTAGCTTGGTTTAAAAAGAGGCGATAAGCTGAGGCAAGTAATAACCAATTGCATCAAATTAAACAAAAGAAAAATATCCTGTGCTTGATTTAATATAGGTAAATATGATCAAGCGGATTGTCATATAGATCCTTCAATGGATGCGTTCGATAGTTAATTAGATTTGTAAACCAATTATTTAATTTGAGGTATGGAACACAAAGTAGTTTCCCTTATTTTGGGAGGGGGTAGAGGGTCTCGACTTTATCCATTGACACAACAGCGTTCTAAGCCTGCTGTTCCAATTGCGGGGAAATATCGATTGGTCGATATTCCCATTTCGAACTGTTTAAATTCTGGATATAACAAGATATTCGTTTTAACACAGTTCAATTCAGCTTCTTTGAATACGCACATCAAAAACGCTTATAATTTCAGCATTTTCAGTAAAGGTTTTGTTGACATTTTGGCTGCTGAACAAACGAACGAGGGCGATCGATGGTTTCAGGGAACAGCTGATGCCGTGAGACGTACACACAAGCACCTATTGAATGTTGACTACGATTATGTATTGGTCTTATCGGGCGACCAGCTCTATCAAATGGACTATTCTGCTTTAGTCGACTTTCATGTGCAGAACGGCGGGCACATCACAATTGCAACCATTCCTGTCAATGTAGCCGATGCGACCGGGTTTGGCATTCTCAAAGCCAATGAGGCAAATGTAATTACTGCGTTCACCGAAAAACCCAATAAAGAGGAGGTGTTGAATTGGTCTTCAGAAGTCTCCAGTGAGATGGCCAAATGTGGACGGAATTATCTGGCATCGATGGGGATTTATGTTTTTTCAAAAGGTGTTTTGCTCAATTTACTGCTTGCCAATCCAGGCATGGACTTTGGGAAGGAAATATTACCAGATGCCATTAACAAGTATAAAGTACTCAGCTATCAGTTTGATGGTTATTGGACAGATATCGGAACGATAAAATCTTTTTTTGATGCCAATATTGGATTGACTGCAGATGTTCCTGATTTCAATTTGTTTGATGAAACAGTATTTACACGAGCGCGTATGCTACCACCGTCAAAGATTTCAGGAACTACACTTAATAATACAGTTATCGCAGATGGTTGTATCCTCAATGCCGATAAGCTCGAACGGTCAGTGATCGGTATACGTTCCCGTATTGGTGAGGGCACGGTAATTAAATCGACTTATATGATGGGATCAGATCATTACGAACAACTTGAGGAAGTCATTGAATTGGGGAATACCCAAAAACCGCCACCGGTTGGTGTTGGAGAACGTTGTTATATCGAAAATGCCATTTTGGATAAAAATTGTAGGATAGGCAATGATGTCAGAATAAAAGGAGGACCACATCTGGAGGATGGCGATTTTCAGACACATACAATCTGCGATGGCATCGTTGTTGTAAAGAAAAATGCTGTAATCTCGAATGGTGTAAGTATAGGCTGTTAGCTATTTTTCAGACACAAATGAGTAAAGGACTAGGAGCTTTATGCACCTGGTCTTTTATTGAATTGTTTGCCTGATCCGAATTTGCGTTAACATTTACACAATTCTAGCGCAAGTTGTCATCAACACGACCACACATAGTATCAATAAAACGATGACAGTTGTAGTATAAGGGGTTCTTCTCATGATCTTTTTTTATTTATTACTTATAAATTTAATTTGACAAAAGTCATGCCCCTTATCATAACCTTCATCTTGATCCTCGAAACTGTAGTTTGAAATCTACAATCGATTGGTTTTATTGGTTTTGTGCAAAATGTTTAAATTCCATCAAGCGTAACTAGGAACTTTCGAAAAATACGCAATCTACTCCCTTTTTATTTCTTATTAATCAAGGTATTTGACAGATGTACTTGAACATCTGATCTTATGCGGTTGGTGCAACCGCAATTCCTCTAGCAAAAAACAGTTTCGTGAAATGAATAATACGTACTAAAAGAAGGTGATTTTAGCCGGATTGCGCAACAAACGCTATTTTTTATCGCTAAAATGTGAGATTTGAAATCGATTAATATTAGGAAAAATTATCCGTTTTTTTATTTTATTATTTCTTATTTTCGGCACGGTATTAATCATCGGAATAGTTGACGGAAATTGGATGCTCTTCTTGCTTTTTCGTTGATCAACATCGTTATTTCACTTTATAAAAAACAATGTTTAAACAAAAAAATAACCTAAAGATAACTCATTTCGTATTATTGATGAGTATTCTTAACTTTATATTTTTCCATATCCCTTTTTTTTCATTTGTTTTTAAAAATATTGATTGTAAAAGTCTGAATGGCATTGTTCTGATCCTAAGCTTAGTGATCTTAATGCTGGTTTTAAACGCTTTTGTACTCTATTTAATATTTTTTCTGTCACGCCTTGTTGGCAAAGTTTTGCTGATTTTCTTTTTTATTGGCAATTCCATTGCGGTTTATTTTATCAATACCTATAGCGTCATCATAGACGAAACGATGGTGGGGAATATCCTCAATACCAATTACGCGGAATCAAGTAGTTTTTTCTCGATTAAGCTGATTTTATATGTCGTTTTTTTTGGTATCCTGCCCAGTATCTACATTGCAAATGTGAAAATAGAGAATGTAAAATTAAAGCGTTTTCTTATTACTTCTGCACTCAGTCTATTGTTTATTATAGTTCTGATTTTTGCGAACGCGAGTAATTGGTTATGGATCGATAAAAATTCAAAGACTTTAGGTGGGTTAGCGATGCCTTGGTCTTATACGGTAAATTTTACTCGTTTTTATATTCATCAGCATCAGGAAAATAAAAAGGAAATCTTACTTCCTGATGCCAAAATAATGGATAACAAAAAGTCCGTTGTTATTTTGGTAATAGGTGAATCTGCTAGAAGTCAGAATTTTTCGCTGTACGGTTATAAGAAAAATACAAACCCCTTACTATCGAAGATCCCGAATCTACATCATTTTGAAGCTACTTCCTGTTCCACTTATACAACCGCAGGTGTAAAATGTATTTTGGAACATAAAAATAGCGGGGATTTATATGAGATATTACCAAACTATCTGTTCAGGAATGATGTAGATGTTGTCTGGAGAACTTCCAACTGGGGCGAACCTCCGGTTCACATCAAGGATTACAAAAAAGCAGAACAATTAACATCGAATTGTCAAGGCGAGGGCTGTAGCTATGATGAGGTTCTTTTAGCAGGATTAAAAGAGCAGATATTAGCCAGTAAAAAGGATAAAATATTTATTGTACTACACACAAGTACAAGCCATGGGCCTACTTATAGTAAAAAATATCCTGCTCAATTCGAAATGTTTAAACCTGTTTGTAATAGTGTAGAGTTGGGAAAATGTTCTAAGGAGGAACTTGTCAACGCTTATGACAATACTATTGTATATACCGACTATATCCTAAATCGCTTGATAGAAGATTTAAAAGAATTGAAGCAGTACCAAAGTGCGATGCTTTTTGTTTCTGATCATGGTGAATCTTTAGGTGAAAACAATTTATATATGCATGGACTGCCAATGAGTATCGCTCCTAAGGAGCAATATGATATTCCTTTTATCGTTTGGGTTTCTGATCCAGCGAAAGAGCTAAAACCCAATAAAATATTGACCCAAAACCATATATTTCACAGTGTTCTGAACTTTTTAAATATACAGAGTCCTATTTATGATGAAAATATGGACATCTTTAAATAGTATCCAGACCAATGGTGGGAATCGTTTACAAAAGGCGGAGTATGCGATTGATTATTGGGGAGTAGGCCTGTAATATAGAATTGTGGCACCACCAGCAAAGGTTTTAGTCTTTAGGTATGTCAGCTGTATTTTTCTGTTTATGTTGTTGAATAAAGGCAAACCATTTCCAGCGATAATGGGGTGAATACAAATTTGATATTCGTCTATAAGGTCGCTTTTTGTCAATGCAACAATTAGACTAGGACTACCTATCAAAATATCTTTGCCCGGTAGTTGTTTAAGCGCCAGAATCTCGTCAACGATAGTTCGCTTTGCCAGTCTTGCACTATCCCAATCCAGATTTTTTAGGGTTCGTGAAAAGACGACTTTCGGTATCGTGTTCATGACATGCGCAAATTCGTCTGAGGATTTATTACCACTAGAGGTTGTTAGGAAGGCCCGCCAATATTCCATGAGTTGATAGGTTATCCTGCCATATACTATTGTATCAGACTCTCGTAATAAGTCGGTATAATGTTGATGAATTTCATCATCAGGAAGCATTAAAGTATGATCGCAAAAGCCGTCTAGGCTCATATTAATCGCCGCTATTACTTTTCTCATATCGTGCTTTATATTTCTATTCACTGAATTTACGAAAAAGCAGGGGACTGTTAACTTTTGATAGAAAATAATTTGGGCATTAACCAATTACTGATGATTGAGACAGATAGCCACGTTATGGGAAATTGGGGAGCTTATTCGTCTACAATAGTTAAGTTGCTGACTACTTCGAAAGTTGAGACGTGGTAATCGTCTCCAAAAAATAGACCATTGATGTAATGTTGAATTGGGTAAAAAAGGTCTATCGGAATACCTTTATAGAAAGTTTTGAAATCGTTTGGAATAGAATAAGCATGATTATACCTTCCCTTGCCGAGACTGATACCACCTATTTTTTTTAGGTAGCCAGTTATCTTGTGTTTAGAGGAATTGGAAAACTTTTCACTTGTTTCCAGGAAATAATCCTGAATATAAAAATTTCTTATATTTTTCAATTTGATTGCGGAGGTTTTATCCAGTTTTATCCTTCGCGAATAGGATATATCAGTTAAAATGCACGTTGCTTTCTGCACTGTCGAGACATCAATAAAATAATCTCCATCGACCAATAGATGCTTACTATCTTTATAGATGCCCAGGATCATCTCGTTGATTTCTCTATCAGAATAATCCATTATATTTGAAGATCTCCCAAACTTTTCGAATTGCAGTCCGCTATCTTTGACATTTTTCCTGATTTTATTTAGCTCATATTGCTGAAAAGTCCTTATTTTTTCCATATCCGTTGCGCATTATATTTAGCACTTTAAAGATAATTTTAAAACTTTGCTTTCAATCTCTTTACAGGCATCTAATTGCAATTTGAATCAAATCTAATTTAACAGTACGCTAACGCTTAAGGGACAAATCACCCAATATTGGGGTGATTCTGCTATTAAAAATCAAATTCTCTGGAGGTCATACGCCCCTGACCTTTCAGGTCTATTCGGTGGGGGTATAGTTCCAAAACCCCAAAAGCATTTTCATTGTTGGTTTCGATCATTCCCTCAAGTGTAATCATGGGAATCCCTTTATAGTTAGCAAAGTTACCAGGATGATGATGTCCCGAGATAACTGCTTTCACACCAGGGTATTTTTCTATTATGGCCAATATATCCCTGTTATTGAGTGTTTCAAGCCCGTTTTCTGGAAATAAGGGATGATGGGTGAAGATGATCACATTCTTAGCATCTTTTTCTGCTTTTTTTAGCTGTTTTTCCATCCATGCAAGTTGTTGTGTGCTGATGCCACCATTCCATGGCTGTGTATTTTTCCGCTCCTTGAGTTTCAGCTGGTTATTTAATGCTTGCCAAGCAGCGCGCTCAGCTGAAGCCTCTGATGTTGCGTATTCGCTGAGTTCATTGGTGTTAAGGAGAATAAATAACCAATTACCTTTTTCTACGATATAGTAAGGGGCGGGCATGCGATAGGCCTTGTAGAGTGTGGCACCGTCTTTCACATCGACATAATCATGGTTGCCCAGTAAATTGTAAACTGGTGTCTTGAGTTTGTACAGATGCTGCAAGGCCGGAGCCAAATCTTTTGTCCCTACATCGACTAAATCTCCTACCATAACCGTAAAATCCACACCAGCTGCATTTATTGCTGTCGTTGCTGAATTTAATTTCGAAAGTGAATTGCGGTAAAATCGACTCCCTTTGGTGCTCTGATCAGCATATTGTGGGTCTGCAATTAAACCTATTTTCAATGGAGCATTCTTTTGTTGGCCAAGGCTCACACCATGTAAGAGGACAAGTAAAAGGGAGAATACTAAAATTTTAATTTTCATTCTGGATTATTTTAGATTTTGCATGCCATAGGGCATCTATTGGTTATATTCCTAATTAGTTGTTAAGCTTTTCGAAATAGATGCCATTAGGCTTATGTCTCGAAAACGAACCGATTAGACCACTGATTTTAATTTTCGTTCTTTTGCTTAATCGGTGGTTCTTACAAACATACGTGATTTTTTAGGTTTAAAAGTAGAAATTAATAGCAATCGATTGCATAAAATTCAGAAAACCATGGTGCTACACTGGATATCCATTATTTAGATGATGGTATTTGCTCGTCATAATTTCGCATGATATAATAGAAATACGCAATCATTTTTATATAGTTTTCGATACTGATATATTCATTGGTACTGTGCATGCTTTGCTGTTCGGAATGATTGATTTTGATTGGCATAAATCGGTAAATATTCTTGCTGAGCTCTTGGTATTTGATGGCATCTGTACCGCCAACGGTCAGGTATGGTGTGACAATAAGGTCAGGGTACAACTTTCGGATGGAGGCTTCCATCATCTGATACGCTTTTGTATCAATAGAAGATACACTGGAGGCCTCCCGGGCATTATCAACCTGTTCTATTTCGACATCAAAACCGGCTGTCGCTTTCTTAACGTGTGCTTGAACTTCCTGAATTGTATTTTCAGGCAATAGTCTAAAATTGACAACAAATTCGACTTCTGGTGACAGTACATTGGGGGCATCGCTGCCTTTCATCATCGTCAGCGCTGTCGTGGTGCGTACCAAGGCGTTGGTAGAATGATTTTTAGTTAACTGGGCAAGTAGGATAGGTTCCATCAACCATCTATTTGCTATCGCAAGGCGCGAAACAAAAGGCATTGAACCACCTATCTGCTGAAAAAAACGCTGAATAAGTGGACTGATCATCGGTTTCATCTGCTGTTCTTCGAGTCGTTGCATGATCACCGCGGCTTTGCCAATGGCAGTTTCAGACGGCGGCATAGATGAATGTCCACCTAGACCTTTAACTTTGATCTTTAAAGACAGGAACCCCTTTTCAGCGCAGCCAATTAGTGCTACATCTGAATTTATTCCATTAACAGATCCTTTCTCCAGAATGAGTCCACCTTCATCGTAAACAGCTTCGAATTGAAGTCCCTTACGCTTGAAATCAGCAGCGATTTTGCTTGCCCCAAGCTCGCCCCCAACTTCCTCATCAAAGCCAAACGCAAGATAGATATCACGCTGAGGCCTTTCCTTATCCAACAGTATTTTCTGCATGGCTTCAAGTAAAGAAAAGAGCATCCCTTTCATATCCAATGTTCCACGCCCATAAATCCGACCATCTGCTACAGCACCAGAAAAAGGGGCATAATCCCAATCTTCTGCTATTGTGGTAACTGGGGGGAGTGGTTTGTCTGAAGGCCGGAAAACATGTTCGGACTTGTTTTTAATTTCAGCTGAACCCGGAGGAACAACATCATAATGGGACAAAAATAGGAGTGGTAATAAATTGCTATTGCTACCCTTAAGTTTAAAAACTAAACCATAGGAATGGACTGTATAGATCTCCAATTGGTGGTGTATAAGGGGATAACTTGCTGCGATATACTGCTTAAAAGTATCAAAAGGGGCATATACAAATAAATTGGGGTCACCATTGGAAACAGACGGTATCTTAATTCCCCCAGCTAATCGGGATAAGATGCTATCATTGCTTATAGGCTGGAATGCTTGTGCATCGGATTTTTTTGTCTTGGCAAAAGGGAAGAGCAATGTGTTGATCAATAAACCAACAAAAATCACAATCAGTAATAGCAATAGAACCAAAAGTAGCTTCTTCATAATAGCGTTGTTTGCGGTGGAACGTTTACATCAATACCATCTCAAATAGAGACCTATGGATAAAAACATCATACTGCCCACTTTGTTTTAGCTTGAGACTTGGAGCCCGAATCAACCAGCGCAAATGTTATTTGAAAATTATCAAATCAAGTCAAATTCCATTTCCGATGTTTCCCTGCCATTGACAATAATGGAAATCTTATGTTTACCAATATAGAATTTTCTGGTGGTTATTACTTTAAATGATTGTCTGCGCTCAATCCGATTTTTTTCAGCTGATAAATAGATCTTCTCGCTAATCTTAAATACTTTACGGGACATTAAACCATTTGATTTTTGATAATATAATCCATACTCCAAGCGGAGTGGTTTTGATTGCGCATGTGTATTTTCGATCTGAAATGAAAAAAAGACATATTCACCAACTTTTACATATGGTGTTTCAATGCGTAGATCGGAAACCTCAAAATCTGTTCCGTCCAAACCATAGTAGTGTAAAATCTCGGGATGCCCTTGTTTAAGTAATGTGCGGCAGCCGTGTTTAATGATTCCGTCTGTATCTTTACTGATCCCTTTCCAATTTTTCGCAATGGCCAGCAAAATATCGGGGTTATCTTTAGAGATATCGTTTAAATTGTTAGCGACACTTCTTCTTACAGTTTCTGATACATCATTTTTTAGTAAATCCAAAATAGGCAAAATAGGGCTTGGATCTTTCTTCAGAAAGGGGATAGCCATAGCCCATGGTAGTCGTGGACGAATACCTTCGCTTGCCAAACGGCGAACTTGTGCATTCGGGCTTCGTGCCCATTGTTCCATTACACTGATCATCCGTTCTTTATACTTGATAATAAAAGGGCGAACAGCAAATTCACAAGTGATGAACTGTGTAATTATTTCAAGGGATTGCACGGCGGTTTCAAAATGCTCAACACCATAAGTTTCGATGTAGTCAGGGAATATAATATATTCAAGTCCACCAGGATACCCTGCCGCAATTAGATTCTCAACAACTTGAGTGATTAAGGCGATTGCCTCGGGAAAATTGGATGGCATAAATTCATGCAAGGTTTGTGTTGTATGTTTGGTCCTTTGCTTCCATTCCATATTGTTGAAATCAGCGCTAAAGATTCTCGTAATAAATTGCTCTTTGTTGAAATCGGGATTTACCTGACTAAACTGATCTGCAATTAGTTGATAGAAATTAAGCGAATAGATATCTTTGATAAGACTCATAAATATTTTATATAATTCAAATATATATTTAAAACAAGATGTGGCCACAACTTGACCGAAGTTTCATCGTGCCAAGTTGTTAGTTAGAGACAAAATTAGATGATAGAACTGACAACTGTTTGTCAATAGCTAAATATGTTGAATCACAAATAAACATCCTGTTGCTGATAAGTTTTCCAGGTATTCGGTATAGCATATTATTTCGTACTTTGAATTCGAACTTTAGCTCTAGTAGCTGTAACCGTCGTTGTATCTCATTGGGTCGCAATAGCAAAGACCATGATCCTTTGCAATAGTAACTGGTTGTGAATTACTAACGGTATTTACATTAACGAGGGGCAGCACAAGAATAATAGAAGCAGCACTAAATCATCGTATTAATCTTTTACCTGTTGCATAAGCTTATGAAGAAGTAAAGTAAGTGTTTTTAATTCATCCTTTGCCAAAGAGCGTGAGGCTTTTTTTGCAATACTTTCCCTAAAGTTTTCCGAATTATCAATGATATATCGACCTTCATCAGTCAGCGTCAGATCAAAAAATCTACGATCTATTGTAGATTGTTGTTGCTTGATAAGCGTATTTTCGGTCAAAAATTTAAGCTGCTTAGAAATAGCAGCCTGACTGATCTGAAAGGCTTCAGCGATCTGCTTACCAGTAACCTGATGACCTCTATAAATATATTCCATTATATTGTAATGTGTGGCGGTTACCCCATGTATATTTCCTCGGTTCATATTGGCTAATATAAAACACTGTAGATCTGTAAAGACCTGATAAAAATCAGTTTCGCTCTTATTCATAAAACAATAGTTTAGTTAACTTTGTTAAGTATTATGTTTAACTAAGTTAATCAATATCAAAGATAATTAAAATGGATTATATCGTCATCGTAAATGCAAAGCAAAACAATCTGAAGAGTATTTCGCTCAACATCCCCAAAAGAGAGATCACTGTTTTCACGGGTGTATCCGGTTCAGGAAAATCGTCTTTGGTATTTGAAACGATCGGAGCAGAAGCACAGCGGCAGTTTAACGAGACTCAGACGAGTTTTATCAGAAATCGTTTGCAGCACATCGGGGTTCCAGAAGTAGATAAGATTGAACACTTAAATGTACCTATTATTATCAATCAAAAAAGGCTGGGTGGGAATGCCCGTTCCACAGTAGGTACAGCTACAGATATCTATAGTTCATTGCGATTGCTTTTTTCTAGAATGGGTACTCCGTTTGTGGGATATTCCAATGTATTTTCATTTAACAACCCACTGGGTATGTGTCGTGAATGTGAGGGACTTGGTTTTGTACAGACCCTTGACATTACACGACTTTTGAATATGGAAAAATCTTTGAATGAAGGTGCAATCGCATTTCCGACATTTCAGCCTGGGGGATGGCGCTTAACTCGATATACTTTATCTGGATATTTTGATAATGACAAGAAATTAAAAAATTATAGCAAATCAGAATGGGAGATGCTTTTGAATGCGACGGAACATAAACCCAGATTCCCTGACAAACAATGGGGAAAGACTGTGAAATACGAGGGCTTAATTCCTCGTATCGAAAAGGCATTCTTAAAAAAAGATTCGAAGGAGAATATAACTCGTAAAGAGGCTCTCAAAAATGTTATAATCACAAAAAAATGCCCTGTATGTAACGGCACAAGGTTAAATAGAAAGGTGCTATCGTGTAAAATATCGGGGAAAAGTATAGCGGATTGTGCATCACTCTCCGTGGACGAACTACTTGATTTCATAGCTACCATTAACTCTAAAACTTATCATGTATTATTAAATGAACTGAGCAAGAAATTACATGATATAGTCAATATCGGCCTTCAATACCTCACATTGGATAGACGTACAGATACCTTATCTGGTGGAGAATCTCAACGCATCAAGATGGTGCGTAATCTCGGTAATAGTTTAACTGATTTGCTCTATATTTTTGATGAACCGAGTATTGGTCTCCATCCTAAAGATTTGCAAAATATCGGAACAATTATTCAACAGATCAAAGCGAAGGGCAATACTGTAATTATTGTAGAACACGATCCAGATTTAATTAGAATTGCAGATTGGGTTGTCGATATGGGGCCGGGATCCGGAAAATCAGGTGGTGAAATCGTCTACGAAGGCAAATTTGAAGGACTGCAATATTCAAAAGGAAAAACAGGATCTTACTTTGGCCGATGTTTCGATTTCAATCAGACACCAAGAAAGGCCCAAGGTTATCTGGAAATAAAGAATGCGAGCTTGCATAATTTGAAAAATATCCATGTAAGAATACCCAAACAGGTGCTTTCTGTTGTCACAGGTGTCGCCGGTTCAGGTAAGAGTACGCTGATCAACAAAATATTGCCAATGTTTTATCCAGAGATTAAAGTAGTTGATCAGGCACTATTTGCGGCCAGTGTACGTTCAAATCTGCTCACGTATCTTAATTTATCAGATTTGATCAGGAAGCTTTTTTCAAAAGCAAATAAAGTCTCTGATAAATTATTCAGCAGAAATAGTTTAGGGGCATGTGAAAATTGCAACGGATTGGGCGTTGAGAAAATTGATCTGGCTTTTATGGATGATATTGAACAACCTTGCGAGCTATGTGGTGGTTCAGGATTCACAGCACAGGTACTAGATTATCATTATAAGGGTAAAAATATAGTCGATGTTATGAATATGACTGTCACGGAGGCAGCTGCATTCTTTCCCGATGAGTCCTTTCATGATGCTTTTAACATGTTATCCAACCTTGGCCTAGGTTATCTCAGCTTAGGACAGCGACTAGATAGCTTTTCAGGTGGTGAACGACAGCGCCTGAAGCTTACAAGGGAACTCAACCAAAGGAATGGTATAATAGTCCTCGATGAGCCAAGTACGGGATTACATCCATCTGATACACAAAAACTATTGAACTTTATAGATGAACTTGTGAAAAATAGGAATACTGTTATTGTGATCGAACATAATCTTGACATCATTGCTCAGGCGGACTGGGTGATAGATATTGGTCCAGGAGCTGGCAAATATGGTGGTGAGCTGCTCTTTGAAGGAACAGTGGCTAACCTGTTGGAAGATAAGATATCAATAACTGCTATATATTTAAGGCAGCATTTAAAAATGACTTAGGATAAATAAACGGGGTCTACTCTTAGATCAGATTAAAAGTTTAATCTTATATTTAGGAATTGTAGGATAGAAAAGAAGCCATAATATTACAAATCAATTCCGTAATTCTGTAATGATTTACTCCAGGTTTGTGGCCAAATTTGTAATGTAAGATTAATACATACAGATATGGCTACAAATAATTATAACGAAACAATTTATATTCCTTTGGAGGATGTAGAAAGTGAACATTGCGCATTAATTGTTGAAAAAGAGTTGGCCTTGGTAAAGGGGATAGAGAGCCACAAAGTTGAACTGAACAATCGTAGGGCGGCTATTACTGTCAAAAATAATGAGGTTGTAGCTAATGCTGTGAAAGCTGTTAAGGATCTTGGCTATGGCGTGTCGACAGTAGTCAAAACATTTCCCGTGTTAGGAATGACTTGTGCTTCCTGTGCAGGGAGTGCAGAAAGTATGGTAAAATATGAATCTGGTGTAGTGAATGCTTCTGTAAATTTTGCTACAGGAAACTTGACTGTTGAATATCTTCCGAATATCACTGATGCCGCTAAAATTCAAAAAGCTGTACAAGCAGGCGGTTATGATCTATTGGTGGAAGACGAATCTACGCAACAAGAAACGTTGGAATCTATCCATGCTGAAAAATTCCGGACACTCAAAAGCAAAACGATATGGGCAATTATCCTATCACTTCCCGTGGTGGTGATCGGTATGTTTTTCATGGATATTCCATATGCAAATCCAATCATGTGGTTCTTTGCAACACCTGTTGTACTCTGGTTGGGTAAAGACTTTTTCATTAATGCATGGAAACAAGCAAAGCATCGTTCAGCAAATATGGATACCCTGGTTGCATTAAGCACTGGGATCGCCTATATTTTTAGTGTTTTCAATATGTTATTTGCCAATTTCTGGCATCAGCGGGGGCTGCATGCGCATGTGTACTTCGAAGCTGCAGCGGTGGTTATTGCCTTTATCTTGCTTGGGAAATTATTGGAAGAAAAAGCGAAAGGTAATACTTCTTCGGCTATAAAAAAATTAATGGGATTACAGCCCAAAACAGTCATGGTCATACAATCTGACGGATCCGAAATACAAGTTGCAATAGAAGCCGTAAAAGCAGGTGATATTATCTTGGTAAAACCTGGTGAAAAGATTGCTGTGGATGGTATGGTCACTGTGGGCGATTCCTATGTTGATGAAAGCATGTTGAGTGGTGAACCGGTTCCGGTGTTCAAAAAAGAAAACGAAAAGGTTTTTGCTGGTACGATTAACCAGAAAGGTAGCTTTCAATTCAAAGCGGTCAAAGTAGGTAAGGAGACGATGTTGGCGCAGATCATTAAAATGGTTCAAGACGCCCAGGGTAGCAAGGCTCCAGTGCAAAAGATGGTCGATAAGATTGCCGGAATATTTGTTCCAGTGGTGATTGGTATTGCCTTATTTACCTTCGTATTGTGGTTTATTCTGGGCGGTGAAAATGGTGTGGTACAAGGGCTGCTGGCTGCTGTAACAGTATTAGTTATAGCCTGTCCCTGTGCGCTTGGCTTAGCTACGCCCACAGCAATTATGGTAGGTGTTGGCAAAGGGGCAGAGCAAGGTATTCTGATCAAAGACGCAGAGAGCTTAGAGCTTGCCAAACGTGTCAATGCAATTGTCTTGGATAAGACTGGAACAATTACCGAGGGCAGACCGCAGGTAACAGGTATCCAATGGTTGAACAGCGATGATACGACAAATGCAATACTATTAAGTATAGAAAAGCAATCTGAACACCCCCTTGCGGAAGCGGTAGTTAACCATCTTGAAGGTGTAATAGGAACGTCAATATCGGCATTTGACAGTATTACTGGGAAAGGAGCGAAAGCCAATCATGGTCTGGAGACTTACTATGTTGGTAACAGGAAACTATTGGTTGAAAATGGCATCGCTATCTCAGAGCAATTGCAGGATCAGGCAGAACAATGGAGTGAGGAGTCGAAAACTGTTATCTGGTTTGCCAACAGTACCCATGCGTTAGCAGTGATCGCTATTGCTGATAAGATTAAGGAAACCTCGGTATTGGCCATTCAAGAGATGCAGGCAATGGGTATTGAGCTTTATATGCTTACAGGCGATAATGAATCGACTGCCAAAGCTATTGCAGAACAGACAGGCATTAAGCATTATAAAGCAGAAGTGATGCCGCAAGATAAAGCTGACTTCGTAAGAGCGCTCCAACAACGCGGAAAGGTAGTGG
>Ga0213827_1000189_pt1 | contig 68746 bp, 44 predicted proteins | sample MC6MC0898MG_FD_180669 | JGI IMG/M metagenome (GOLD analysis project Ga0213827, IMG submission 180669) | Enriched soil aggregate microbial communities from Iowa State University, Ames, United States - MC6-MC0898-MG | ecosystem: Environmental > Terrestrial > Soil > Unclassified | place: USA: Iowa...
TCAAGGAAGGGGAAATCAGTATCAGCAGCAAGATGCTGATACTGATTATGGACATCAATTCATAGTAGTCCATGCCATACCGGACGAAAGACTGTATATTAACCCGCTCGCTGATGAGCTTCAATCCCGCGGTATGCTCCTTGTACTGCAATCCATGTTGCAATACCCTGTGAGATTCCCGCTGAATATAGTCTTCAAATATCAGATTGCTTGACTGCAGCTGATCTCGAAAAACCTCCCGGTGCTGGGCATGTTCAAATAATTTAAAGAAATTCTGCAGACCAATACTACTGGTATAGCCAAGGTAACGGACAGCCAAACAAGCTGCCGCCGCTGAGGCTCCCAAATGAGGACGTACACTTGCAATCACAAATAAGATTGTCGGAACCATAATCAGACCAACACCCAGTCCATGCAATATCAATGGTAGCCAAAAATGATCTTCATTGCCCTCACTTTCAAATGAAAAAAACATATATTGATGAAATGCCAGCAGGCAACAGTAGCCAACAATCCAGATCCATTTCACTGTGCGTCGTTTTAATAACCAGTAAAAGGATAACATGACACCACATACAATCCCGAGAATATTAAACCATTGGATATAGGACAGGTGAATGGGATCCAGGCGGATGACCTGTTGAAAATACTGATTGGAGATCACCAGCGAAAACCGTTCAATATACATCATATACAAGACCAGGATTCCAAGCAGGAATTTCCGATTTCCAAAGATGGACAACTCGATATAAACACGTTTAATTGCTTTCTGTCTAATCATAAAAAGGCCTAGACATAAAATTCCACCGATCAGTACGGTCAGCATGGAGGTATCCGAAAACCAATAAAGTTCCTGTCCATAGACCATCAGATAACCGAAACTTATAACAATGAAACTGTAGAGGATAAAACTGGCCCAGTCCAAGGAAAATAAAGGGTACGGTCGATTATGTCGGATGGGTTTCATTGTGACGATGATCAGCAGTAGCCCCGGGACAAAAGATAAGGCAGCATAGAGATAAAGTTCATCAAAGTTAAATGAATCTATAAATTCCGCTGTCACAAAGGTATTGAAAGGCGAACTACAGAGCAGCATACAAAAAAATATGGCATAACTTCCCTCCTTGGCCCTTTCGGTTTTTAGGCGGGAAAATATCATGGATATAGAGAGGTTGACAGCCGATGCGAACAGCATACCCTGAAAAAAGCGTAAGCCATATATCCAACTAATCTCGTTGATGCGATACATCAGGTAACAATTGAGCAGCTGTAAGAGATTGAAAATGATATAGTACTGCTTGACAGGGAAATACTGAAAAAAGCGTCGTTCCAGGACATAGAATCCGACAAATCCCGCGTAGAAAAGAATAATGAGGAATTGGACATCACTGGGCTGTGCACCGTAGAAACCAGCAGTGACATTGACATTGGCACCGGGCAGAAAAAACAAGACCATACTAGGCATCAATCCGCTGAATAAAATCAGCTTAATCAGCCATTCAGGTACCCAGTCTTTGAAAATCCCTTTCACTGTTATTGATTTTTTGAGACCGAAACATTGACGTTCATTCCTGAGAGTAATTTTGCAGCTCCCTTACCCCTATCCAGTTCAATACGAATCGGAACGCGCTGTACGATCTTCACAAAATTACCGGTCGCATTATCTGGTGGGAGTAGCGAAAAAGAGGAACCTGTTGCCGGGGAAATAGAAATTATCTTTCCATAGAATGTTTCATCCGGGTAGGCATCCGCAACAACCTCTACACGCCCACCAAGGTTGAGATAACGCAATTGCGTTTCCTTGAAATTGGCTGTCACCCAGATTGGTGTCTCTGCATTGACAATAAATCCCAGCACCTCGCCCGGATTTACCATCTGTCCCTTTTCAATGCTACGTTTCCCTACCCGACCATCATAGGGAGCCCGGATTACGGTATATCCCACATCAAGATGCTTTCGGTTTGCTGCAGCCGACAACCGTGCTTTCTCTGCGTTGATCACCCCTTTTTTCACATCAACATCATTCACCCGATCCCGCGAGGCCTCCAACTTATGCTGCAATGCGGCGAGCTCACTTTTGTACACCTCCAGTGTGGCTTTAATATCTTCCAGTTGCTGCGCCGTAGCAGATTTTTCATCAAACAGAAACTTATAGCGATCGTATTCCAGTTGCTGTTTCGTCACCCGCGCTTCGGCAGCAGCAATGGATTTTTCCAACGATTCGTGTTCGGCCTGCAATATTTCCTTTTGGCTACCCAGCACGTTGATTTCTGCATTTTCTTTGTTTATCGAAGCCGAAGCTTGCTCTGCTTCAAATTTGTACTCCCGATTGTCGATAAGCAGTAAGGTATCGCCGCGCTTGACCGATTGATGATCTTTAAAGTGAACCGAAACAATGTAACCGCCCACACGGGAGATGATGGGATTAATATACTGGGTCACTTGGGCATCATTGGTATAGGTATAGCGTATGCGCAGCCAAAGTATCCTTCCGCCCCATAGTAAAAGTGCCAACAAAGCAATCCCAGCCAACCAATTGGTGATTCTGGTCAATTGTACATCGGTCATTGACCGGCCTGATTTAGGTTTCATTAGATAGTACCCTTCAAAAATTCAATAAAATAATAATGTTTCTGTAGCGCGATCCGGGCGGATTCCAGATCAAAGTTTGTCTTGAGGCATTGCATATCTGCATCCAATAGATCCGTAATCAGTGCCGAAGACTTGAAATACCTATTTTTTATAATACGGGCATTTTCTTTGGCCAGCGTTAGATTTTTTTGGCAGACAGCCTGTTGTTCCAGCGCTAGATTATAATCTAAATAAGCCTGCAACAGTTCATTTTCCACCATTTCCTCCTCATGATGGTGTTTGACCTCCTCTCGCTTTAAAGCAACCTGAGCTCCCCGGACAATATTTTTATTGAGGTACAATGCAGATATTGGGATGTTCAATTTAAGTCCTACGATATTTAAATTGTACCAGCTCCCATTATATGGATATAGAAATACCTGTGGATTCGCAAAAGTAAATGTATTGGTCAGGCCTAGTTCGGGCAGGTAGTTTGACTTCGCCTGTTTGATACTCAGTTTTTTCAACGCAACTTCCTGTTCGGATTTCAGCAGTACAAAAGCTTGATGTTTGGCAACAGCAACGATTTCCGCATAGTTCAGCGGATGACTTTCCATCGTGGCATACATCGGGATAATTTCTTGTCGTATATCGGCGATCAGCTGCAATTTTTGGTTGATGATCTTGATATCATTAGCGATCTGTACCAGCAGCAGTTCACGCTTGGACAATTCGAGGGAAATCCTTAAGACATCACTATGCAGCACAACACCGGCTGTATAACGGTGTTCGATCTCTTTCAATTGTGTCCGCTGATCTTTGACATCCTGCTCGATCAGCAATTTGTTGCGATAGGCTAAATCCAGATCCAGAAACAAGTTACAGATCTCCAGCTTAATCTGCGCCGTGGAACTTTTCCAATCAATATTGGCCAGTTCCATTTCGAGTTTTTTTGATTCGATTTTCATAAGATCCCGATGACCATTGTAGAGATTCAGGTAGAAATCGAGTCCGGTATCATACAGGTAATGGATAACATCGTGTTGTGATGGTTTGGCAAATATTCCTTTATCGTAGACAGGCATATTGCTCGCATAACTGGCGGAAGCCCTGATACTGATTTTCGGCAGCAATTCCATCCGTTGCTGCTGTATGGCGATCACCTTTTCCTGAAGTTGCAAATGTGACTGTTCAATGTACTTACTGTTTTGCAGCGACTTACTGATCAAATCAGCCAGCGAGATACGTAGCGAGTCCTGGGCCTGCGTTTCTAAAACCGAGCTTACGAGCACCGCAATAGTGCTTATTGCTTTTGTCCAATGCGACGAAAAAAAGTTCAATGTCTTTCTGTTATTTTTTTGCGTTGCAAACTTAGATACTAATTGGAAAATGCATTTCTTCACAAACGCCAATATGTTATGTAAAAAAGACATTTTTCAATCAATTTTCAACAAAAGAACAAAATCCGCCAAAATCCATCCCAAGGTGTCCTTAGTATCACCTTCCTCTAACGGCAATTCTCCTCATGCCAATTGGCTAAAAAACAGCGCAACAGCGCCAGGTTTGCATGCAAATACAAGATCTAGCAGCAAATTCTTCGAAATAATTTAGCTGGGGAGTTTTTGTTATTACAGGATCTTCTCCTGATAGTTCCATTTTGGGGAAATGGAGGCTTAAAACTGTATGAAATTTATTTTCAACAAATAAAAATACATATTTTATACAGAATACAATGACCGCGGGTCAGACAGCTCAACAAAAAAATAGAAGATTCCTTATAGGGAATCTTCTATTGCGTTCCAGAGTTCAATACGCTTTTGAAGCGCTTCTTTACTTACTATTTTCATTTCTTCCCACTTCTCATCATCCTCTTTGGCTAGATCAGAGATCATCTGCATTGCCAAAGGACCATGCTCATCACCGTCCAAATCAATATGACGTTGGAAATAATAGATAAAATTATCCAAGCTCGATTCTGGGAAGTTGGTTTTTAGCTCCTGCAAAATAGAGGTAAACATACCTGGGATAAGATCCTCACGACCGAATGTAAAAGCTGCAGCAATTTTATGTACCTGTCCCTCTTCGATCAGTTCAAAAGTAAAATTCAGAAAATCTTTAATCCGTTTGTCCAAAGTTGTCAAAGCAATGGCATCGAAAATACTTTTGGATTTCTTGGCATGGACAATAAATTTATTGATCAGGTGCAGATCTGCTCCCATTTCACTCATTGCGTCCAGATACATTTCAAAATGGCTCAAACGGCGACCATCGATATATTCGTCAGATTCTTCCGCTAATACAATTTCGTTGATCAGATAGCGTGTCGATGGATGCTCGCTCGCAAACCAAGGTAAAGTCGTACAGGTCAATTTAATCTGCAAAGCTTTTAGTAAAGACATAAAATCCCATACAGCGTACACATGCCCTTCGGTAAAAGAACGTAGATTCCTGATCGTTTTGATTTTACGATACAAAGGGTGTTGCAATAATACTTCGCGTTCGGCAGCTATGTATTCATTAATTTCCGCAATTCTATTCATGGCGCAAAAGTATTGTCTTATCTCTGTTTTTTAAAGTATTTTCGATGAGATTACAGTAACATGATAAATTTTTCGCCCAGCTATCCGCTTCATAACCAAATTACAGCCAACAACGCGCCTCGCTTTTGACCTCCCCAGTCCTGTTGTTAACCCTCATTTACAGTTAAAAACAAAAATATTTTTTATTATAAAAAATAATCTACTATATTTGTAGAGTATTCAGAATTGCATGATGCAATACCAACCGAGTGTAGGCACCGCGGTGGTAAATTAATACGGGTTTCGACCAAAATAAACGTTGCAGAACGATTATTTTCCCAACAAGATCTGGATACAGTTTATGGTTTAATCCTTTAAATTTTTAAATTGTATGGCTACAACAACAAATCTTTACCAACACTTACTGGAAAAATTCAGCTACTATTCTACAGATGAACTGATACAGCTCAACAACGACACCATCTTAGGACAAGGCTGGGGATCATCGAAAGCTACCTTTAGAACAGCTTTGATCAGTACCTTTTCCAAAAGAGGACTGGATCTTTCCAACATCATTTCCAAGGAAGACGGTTTTACCTCGGTGAAGCATGTCCCGGTACGTTTGGAACACAATGTCCTGATTCCTTTACAGTAATCGTTATCGGCAAAAAAAGCGCGCATCGAAAGGACTTCGTGCGCGCTGCTGTGGTTGGTTTAGGAAATTGCCGATTTAAAAGAAGGCAATAATCTTATTATTTGTAATTTGGATTCTGAATTAACACACCTGCGCTCTTCTCAATTTCTGTTTGTGGTAATGGCCAGCGGTAAAATTTGTCTTCAAAATGATAGGGCACTTTACTGTCTTTGACCGCATTGAGTACTTCACCCGCGATATGCCAACGGATCAGGTCGTAATGCCGTAGTCCTTCGAAAGCAAGTTCTACCCTCCTTTCGTGGCGGATACGGTCGCGCATTTCTTCCTTGGTATAACCGGCAGGGAACCCGGGCATCTGAACGCGGCTCCTCAGGGTTTTCATGGCATCGTAAACCGATTGATCAGGACCGGCGATTTCATTTTGTGCTTCGGCATACATCAGCAATACCTCCCCAAACCGTAATACAACCGCATCCTGTTGGCTCAATGTTGAAAAGCCAAAAGGTAGGTTGGCCGGATCCAGAAATTTCAGCACCCCATAACCTGTAGGCCGCGGATTGGATGGCGTATGGATCTTACCACCGCCAAAGTCGGGATGATCCACAAAAATTGTTTTGCTCAAGCGCGGATCCCTATCTTTGAACGGATTGGCTCGGTCAGTCAACGGTGATTCACCAAAAGGCAGACCATCTTTGCATTCATAGGTATCCACGAGGTTTTGTAAAGGTGAAGCAGCGATCCAGTCGCCTAGGTACATGTCCCAGGGGGCTGTATTATTCGGTGCCAGAAAATTGACCGAAAAGATAATCTCGGTATTGTTCTTCTGTGTTGCATCGCGAAAGACATTTTCAAAAGCCGTACTCAGGGTATACTCTTTCATGACATCGGTACATAAGTCTTTTACCTCTTTCAAGATTGCTAAATCGGGCACCCCTTTGTCACCATAAGCCGCAAACAATAAAACTCGTGCTTTCAAGGTTTTTGCTGAACTTGCAGTCGCATGTCCCCCATTATTGAAATAAGGTTTAGCCGCTAAGTTGGCGATCCCAAAATCCAGATCAGCCCGAATCTGTTTTAGAATATTCTCCGCACTTTCCTTTGGCTGACGCTGATTCTCCAGACTGAGGGGAGTCAGCACAAGCGGCACCTCACCATAGATACTGTACAATTGGAAATAAACAAAAGCACGGATAAAGCGGGCTTCGGCTTCCATATTTTTCTTCTCTGCATCGTTCATATCGGAGCCGTTATAGCCCTGAAGCTTCTCGATCAGGCGATTGGCACGTCCTATTCCCACATAAGCATCGTTATAAATACCGGTTTCGTAGCCACCTGTGGTCGGATTTAAATTCCCACCTACGATTTCATTGACGCTACCTGAATTGAACTGATTGTAGCCATTGTCGGTCAGACAGTCCCGGAAAGGCATCCCATAGGAGAAAGTCTCACTCTGCAACGAGGCATATACACCGGCCAATGCATTATCAAAATCCGATTTTTTGCTAAAATAGTTGTCCGAAGCAATCTGATCCAAAGGATTGAGGTCCAAGGCACTGTTACAGGAACCAAAAAATAGACCGGATAGCATCAACGCTGTTATAAATTTCTTTTTCATAGCACTTAAAAATTAACTTGTACACCAAATGAATAAATCTTGTTTTGCGGATACTGTACCAGATCACCATTTCCATAGCGTTCAGGATCCAATCCCTTAAATTTGGTCGCAGTAAAGAAGTTATCGCCCGAAAAGTAAACCCGCAGGCGGTCTATTTTATATTTTTTCAATAGCCCTTCAGGTAAAGTGTATCCTAACACAAGATTTTTCAACCTGAAGTATGAAGCGTCCTGTATAAAATAGCTGGAAGCACGGTTGAATTTCTCTGGAGCACTCCAACCCCAATAAATACGGGGCATCGTTGTCGAAGGGTTTTCAGGTGTCCAACGGTCTAACCAGTCTTTTGTCGGCGGACTACCCTGTACAAATGGGGTTACGCCCCAGCCCGAAACATAGGATTTGACGCCATATACCCCTTGTAATAGAGCCGAAAAGTCAAAGCCCTTAAAACTTGCGCTTAGATTAAAACTATAGTTCAGCTTTGGATCCACACCGGAAATAATTGTTCTGTCGTTCGCATCTATTTTTCCGTCCCCATTGACATCCCGATACTTAAGATCTCCTGGCAGTGTATTATCATTAAACTGCTTAGGCGACCCCGCTACTTCAGCATCGGATTGAAATATGCCGATGACTTCGTAGGTATAAAAGCTGTCCATCGCATAGCCATTTTTCTTGATCGTATAGCCGCCGATTTCAGGCTCGCCAAATTTCACCAGCTTGTTTTTGAAACGATCGAGGTTTGCACCTAGCTGATAACGTAACCCTTCCAATACCCCAGTAGTAATCTGATTACGATAAGTAATTCCCAATTCAACACCTTTATTCTCGACAATCCCATCATTTACGTAAGGAGCCCCCAAACCAACGATTGCAGTAATCTGTGACTGTCTTAGAATATCTGTCGTTCTCTTTTTATACCAGTCAAAGGTGATATCTAAATTTTTAAACAGACTTAAGTCCAATCCCACATCGGTCATCGTTGTTGTTTCCCATTTAATAATCGGGTTGTTTAATGCCTGTTGAGCAACACCGGAATTTAGCGTACTATTGTCAAAAGAATAATTTCCGGTAAGTCCCAATACTGGCTGATACGGATAGTTACCGGTGTTCTGATTTCCGAGTTGGCCCCAGGATCCACGGATCTTCAAATTATCCAGCCAACCGGAAGCGAATTCCTTGACAAACGATTCTTCAGATACACGCCAGCCTGCAGAGAAAGAAGGAAACGCTGCCCAACGGTTTTTACCGTAAAACTTCGAACTACCGTCGTAACGCATATTGGCTTCCAAGAGGTATTTCCCTTGATAATCATAGTTCAATCGGCCGAAATACGAGATCAGCGCCCATTGGTTGGCTGTTCCGTTTGCCCGTTGAATATCCGATCCACCCGCATTTAATTCTGTTAGTGTATCGTCGACAAAATTCTGTCGGAAGCCCTGCAGGTAGGTATACTTGCTTTTTTCAATGCTATATCCGGCCTGAGCCTTGAGGTGATGCGCGCCAAACGCGCGATCATAGTTCAGGTAAGTAAATAAATTGGTGTATATCGTTTGCTGATCCTGATCCGTAAGGCCCTTTCCAAGATCCAGTGTTGTTCCGAGCGTACCCGTATGGTAGTAATATTCATCCAACGTTGATTTATAATCCTTGTACTTGTCCATATTGAAGTTATAGGCACCTTTGGTATACCAGGAAAGACCTTTAAACAGTTGAACCTCCATCCAGGCCTGTAGATTGGCAGCATAGTCATCGGTATTGTACGTGAATTTCCGATCCAATACAGCCATTGGGTTTTTATTGTTGTACTCCCAGTCGTAAGCTTTGTAAGTATATCGCCCGCTACCATCCGGCAAAAATGGGGCATAGGTTGGCGCCTGCGACATTGCCGACAGGAACAGGTCTTTGGATCCGCCTGGAATAGATTCGGTATGTCCTGTTTTGAGCAAGATATTTGTTCCGAATTTAATACCTTCCGAGATTTTGGTCGTCAGATTGAGGCGGGCGGAATAGCGGTCGTAGTTAAAACCTTTGATCATTCCATCCTGATTGACGTAGCCCAAACCAACATTAAAGGTTGTCTTCTCATTTCCGCCCTGGATACCGAGATTATGGGTATAAGTCGGTTTAGTTTGGAAAATAAGTCCCAGCCAGTCCGTATTTGGATATTTTACAGGATCATTACTGTTGCGATAGGCAGCGATCACATCGGCGGGATATAGGCCATCGTTGAGATTGGAATTCTTACGCGCTTCGTTATATAATTCCATATACTGCGCCGAATTGGTGATCAGATCAAACATTTTCGTAGGCTTATAGATACCCACATTTCCGTCATACTGAACCGTTGTCTTTCCCGATTTCCCTTGTTTTGTCGTGATCAGAATAACGCCATTGGCTGCACGCGAACCGTAGATTGCTGCGGAGGCTGCATCTTTTAGTACGCTGACATTTTCGATATCATTGGGATTGACGTCGGAGAATTTGCCCTGCACACCATCAATGAGCACCAGGGGATCCGATCCGGCACCGCTAAAGGTGCCCTTGCCCCGAATACGGATGGATACGCCTTCATTGCCCGGTTCTCCCGAGCCCTGATTGATTTGTACGCCCGGGATTGCCCCCTGCAGCATGGAAGCCGTATTGACAACGGGCCGTTTGATCATATCTTTGCCACTCACTGTAGCCACAGCACCGGTTAGGTTTACTTTCTTTTGCGTACCGTAACCGACCACAACGACCTCTTCCAAACTCGACGAAGCGTCATTCAGCTGCACATTCACGGTTCCCTCATTGGCAGCAACAGACATTTCCCTGGTTTCAAATCCCAGTGAAGAGAACGTCAGTACAGCAGTTCCACCCGTCAGGCTGAGCTCGAATTGCCCCTGCTGATCCGTTTGTGTTTCCTGCGTTGTATTTTTGACCCGTACTGTCACACCGGGTAGCGGGCGCCCTGTATTGTCCAGCACTTTTCCTTTTATTGTACGCTGTTGACCTATCCTATCGAGGACAGTGGAAGGGGCTTTTTCTGTTGGGGCAAAACGACGGTCTGTCGTCCTTAGTGATGCTGCTGAGCCCGTGTAGGGTACAGCTATCGAAAGACAGAGTGCCATTATACTGGCCTCAGGACCGAAGGACAGGCCCTTGATCAAAGGCCATTGTCTTGTCTTTTCTGTTTTCATATTTACTTTTTTTGTTTATAAGGTGCTTTTATCTTGAAATTTTTGACACAAAGCATCCCCTATCATGCAAAAAATTGCATGATCCAATTCGGTTGAGGACGCTATGTTTTGTTATTTTTCTTTTGTACGATAGGCGATCCAGTTATGATCTATACATACGTTAAGTTGTTGTGATTTGGGTGAATAAATCTGATAGTTCAGTATCTTACCATCTTTCCATTCCATATCTAGTGTGTGATTTCCCTTGATGCGCATGCCCCTCACCCGGCCTTCTTTTTTCCAGGCCTGAGGAACCGCCGGTAGAAGATACACCGTATCCTGATGGGACTGCACCAGCATCTCAGCAATGCCAGCTGCTCCACCAAAATTACCATCGATCTGAAATGGGGGGCCTGCTGTTAGCAAATTGGCGTAAACACCACCACCGGCGCCATAATTGATATGTGTATCGACACGTGGAGTCATCAGTTGCCGAAATAATTTATAAGCCCGTTCGCCTTCATGCAATCTACTCCAAAACAGTAGTTTATGGGCAATGGCCCAACTCGGTCCATCATCCCCCCGTACATCCAGGCTTTTTTTAGCGGCAAGCTGCCAGTCTGGATGTTGATCATAACGGATCAGATAGCCCGGATACAAGCCATACAGATGCGAGATATGCCGATGCTGCGGATCAACCTCTTCATAATCTTCGATCCATTCCATGATGCGGCCATCTTTGGCTAGCTGCACCGCTGGTGCTAAACGTTTCAGTTGCGCCGCAACCTTCGTTAAAAAAGGATCCGATTGATTGCCCAATAATCCCGCTGCATGGATGATATTTTCAAATAATTCGCGTACGATCTGATTATCTATTGTTGGCCCCATCGTGACATTTGCCTGCTGCCCATTAGGGAGCTTGAAGGAATTTTCGGGAGATACAGACGGCGAAGTCAACAGCCAATCCTTGGTTGGGTGTTCGGTCAGGGCACTGGAGTAAAACTGTGCTGCTCCATAGAGAATCGGGTATATCCGCCGTAGATAGTCCATGTCTTCGGTATAGAGGTAATGTTCCCAAAGGTTATTGCAGAGCCAGCCCGAGCCCGCATTGGCAATGCCCCATGAAGCAGACTCTCCGGGTTCGGTATAGCCCCATACATTGGTGATCACATGGGCTACCCAGCCCGGTGCATTATAGTACGCTTTCGCGGTCTTTGCTCCCGGGGCCATAAGGCCTTCCACAAGACCCACCAAGGGTTCATTGAGCTCCCCCAGATTAGCCGCCCCGAGATGCCAATGGTTCATCTGCACATTGATATCCAGGTGGTAGTCCCCATTCCAGGGCGTCTGAATTTGATTTGCCCATAAGCCCTGTAAGTTTGGTGGTAGCAAGCCTAAACGCGTACTGCTGATACTCAGGTAGCGACCATACTGATAGAATAGCGCCGCTAATCCTGGATCCTGATCCGGTTCTTTACCGAAAGCCACCAAACGCTGATCGGTCGGTAAGTCATCTTTCGACTGCCCCAATCGGAGCGACAAGCGGTTGAACTTTGCCAAATAGTTTTGCAGATGTTCAGCATACTGCTGGCTATAGGATTTTTTCAAAGCCCTTGTTAGCGTTTCAGCTGTCGTACGCTCAAAATCCTTACCTTTAAAATCAGTATCTGTTGCCACGTAAATTAGCACTTCGTCAGCCTGTTGAATAACAATAGATTGTCCTTTTACCAGCTGTTTTCCTCCTTTTATCTGCGCGCGGACACGTGTTTTGAACTGCATTCCTTTACCATCTACACCATTGTCCAATTGTCCTACCAAAACAAGCTCGCCATCCTCGGTCTTGGAAGTAGCCCTTTCGGGACGGTCAATCTTGATTTCCAGGCTAATCTGTCCTTTTTTGCTGCTCTGTAAACGAATAACGCCCAGGTCATCAGCAAAGCTTGTCCAATATTCGCGGCTATACCTGACACCTTTGAGCTCATAGCTTGTTTTTGCCATCGCCTTATTGAGGTCCAGTTCCCGGCGATAGTTCTGCACCGCGGTGAGATCCGTTTCTCCGTCAAATGCAAGCATCAGATTGCCGAGTACTTGATAACAGCCCCATTGCTTGCCGCCCGATCCCGGGCCTTTGCAGATAAAATGCTGGTCTATCAGACGCTGAGCAAGGTCGTTTTTCCCGTTTTTGATCAGATTTCGAATACTATCCAAATACCTGCTGGCCTCATAATTATTGGCATCCTGAGGACTTCCCGACCATAGTGTGATATCATTGAGTACAATATGGTCATTCTTCAATCCACCATCGGGCATCATGCCAATTTTTCCATTGCCCAGGGGTAAGGTCTCCTCCCATTGTTTTGCCGGCTGCCGATACCAAAGTTTGCCCCCCTGCACTTGCCCAAATAAGTTGCCCAAAAAAAAGAAAACCACAAGCGTGCAGAGTAACTTACCTTTCCGAAGATTTATTTTTGATGATCTACTCATGTGGTTTTAGTTTTTTGTCCAGTCATCGGTTCGGAAGGGAGATCCGGGTATCCCGGCTTCGTTGTATAAAATCAGGTCTGGGTTATCCGCCCAGCCATAACGCACTGCGACGGGTGATGGTACTTCTTTGGCAGATACGATCAGCTTATTTCCGACCTGTTTGACTTCTGCAGGATAAAAGACCTGATCGGCACCAGCAATTGTGAAACTACCGCTACGTTTATCCGCTTCTTTCAGCACAAGCTTTTTGCCCATAGGGTTAAAGCTAAGTTCCATTTCTGCAGCTTTTGTCGTCCAATGCTCAAGAACAGGGCCCGAATAAGGGATCTTCTTACCATACAGCTGCGCTGTTGCGATCCAGCCAAGCCTTCTACCGACATCCTGCTTGTTTTTCGGATGGATATCCTGTGCATCGCCGATATCTGCAATGACTGCCATACCTGTATAAGGCAATTTGAGTGTTTGGCGCTGCGCTTCCCGTAATCTCGCCCAGGAAGAAGGCTGCGGTGTTAAACTTTTCGCTTTAAAGTTGGCCAGTTGAACAAAATAAAAAGGCATCTTTTCATTGTTCCACTGCTGGCGCCAGTCCTGAATCAGTGCGGGCAGCAGTTGCTGATAAGGAGCGTCTTTTGAATCCGCGTTACTTTCACCCTGGTACCAAATGGCACCTTTTATTTTAAAATCCACAAAAGGCTTAACCATAGCATTATAGAGCACAGTAGGTCTATTGGGACCCTCCATCGCATTAGGTTTTGCCGGCAGCTTCGCCAGATCATAACCAACTTTGCATTTCCAGTCTCCAACGAGAGATAGCTGTTCGCCATTTGGTCCTTCCAGTCGCGGCTGTTCTGTACCGCCATATATTCCGCCATCGCCGGCTCCATCAAATACGCGAACGGCGATATGCAATAGGCTGCCATTATTGGCCGTTGCAGGAATGGTATACTTCCGAATCTGATCATAACCGACAGTTTCGCCCACCTTTGTACCATTGACATAGGTTATGTCGTTGTCATCAATTGCTCCCAAAATCAACTTGAGGGGTTTACCTTGCCAATGTGCCGGTAGTGCAACGTCTTTGCCAAAATAAACGACACCATCCATTCCCGGAAACAGGTTCCTGTCAAAAAAACTAGGAATTGTAATCGTGGACCAGGTACTCTTATCCAGTTGTGGTGCAAACCACTCGCCCTGCGTTGCTGTCTTCACCTGATCCTGCTGTTCGGCGACGCGATTCCATTCAGCCAGATCTTTCGCATAGATTTCCTGTGCATCCGGACGTTGGATTTTCTCAATGGCTGCCGTATAGGTTGAAAAAGGTGAAAGTGCCTCCCGGCTCATCCAGGCTTCAATGATTGTTCCGCCCCAGGAGGAATGGATCAGGCCAATGGGAATGCCTGTTTTCTCGTAGATCTCACGTGCAAAAAAATAGGCTGTCGCCGAAAACTCCGGAATACTTTGTGGCGTCACCGGATTCCATCCACCGGACTCCACCTTCACTGCTGTGGTAGGTTGATTGGCGGTTGCTTTTGGAATCTGCAAAATACGAATATTGGGAAAGTTGGCTGCTTTTATTTCCTGCTCAAAGTTATTGATCTTACCCCAGCCCGCCAGGGGCATTTCCATATTTGACTGTCCTGAACAAAACCAGACTTCACCGATCAGAATATTTTTCAGGATCAATTGATCACCATCGTTGATGGTAATTTGGTAGGGTCCACCGTATTTCGGCGTCTCCAGATAGACTTGCCAGCCTCCCTGCTGATCGACCTCAACCTGATAGCTCTTGTTGTTCCAGCTGGTGTTTACGCTAAGTTCCTTGCCTACTGCTGTACTGGTTCCCCAGATCTTGACCTTTTCTTTCTGCTGCAGCACCATATTGTCGCCAATAAAAGCTGGCAGCTGTACTTTGGCCTGTAGGGCAGAAAATCCACTGGCAACGCTGAGTAGCAGGGCCAACAAAGTCCGTTTATACTGTTTAGGTTTTATCATGATTTTTGAGTTTGTTGCTCAATTGGGTTTATACTTTTGGCGCATCCGAAGTCCGGGCTGTTAGAGTCGGAGCTTCGGATGTGCCACAGTTATTCTTTTAAAGTGCCGATATTTTTAGTAAAACACTGGGGCGGTTGCTATTCAGGTCAGGATTTACGCCAACTTTCATCAGGTAGTCGCCCGAATAAGTTTGTCCCTGGCCTAAGCTCGACTTGGCTCCCGGATACAAGTTGATCTCCTCCACCCGATATTGCTTTTGGGCGTCCAGTCCTTTTAAACGGACGGGATCGGTTGTTCCGATACCATAGCGGTTATTGACCAGGTAGTTGAAGATTACAGCCTCGGTTTTTTCGCTATTCACGTAGCTCAGGGCGGCAAAGTCACCTTCACGTGGATCGGCCAAACGATACTGCTCCCCATGCCAGATTGTCCCTTTAAGCGCGTCGTAATTCTTTACCGCCTGCTGGCAGAATAACAGATCCTGTTCTTTCAGATGGCTCACCACAATATCAAAACCCAGTTTGCCCATCATAGCTACATCCGTACGGAATTTGAGGGACTGTTTTCCCCAGTCTGTCACATGGTTTGAAGTGCTGATTGCCGGGAAAAAGTAAGAATACTCGTACTGCATAAAAATACGTTCCAAAGGGTCTGTATTGTCCGAAGGCCAGAATTCGGTAAAGTACCGAAGTGCCGCATAGTCCACACGTCCACCACCGCCCGAACATAACATCATTGGCACTTTCGGATACTTCGAACGAATACGCTCCAGCACTTTATAAAGACCTTCCACATAAGAAACATAGAAAGCACCCTGGTCTTTTAGAAATGCGGAATGCGCATTGTAAATGACCGCATTACAGTCCCATTTGATATAGGCCAATGCCGGATTTTTGGTAAACAGGTCGTCCAGGATGTTAAAGACAAAATCCTGCACCTTGGGATTTGTCAGATCCAGGACCAACTGATTGCGGAAGTAATGTTCTTCCCGCTGCGGCTGTTTGACGACCCAATCCGGATGTTGTTCGTAGAGTTCGGATTTGGGGCTAACCATTTCGGGTTCTACCCAGATACCGAATTTAATGTCCTGCTTAGTCGCTTCTTCCACGAGTGTCGCGATACCATTGGGCAGTTTTGTCCGGTTCGGTTGCCAATCTCCTAGACTGGAGTGATCGCTATTACGCGGATATTTATTTCCAAACCAGCCATCATCCAATAAAAATAGGTCTACCCCTAGTTTTTTGGTATCCTGGAGCAAACCTTTTAATTTTTGCTCATTAAAATCAAAATAAGTCGCCTCCCAATTGTTGAGTAAAGTCAGGCGTTCGCCATTTCCATCCAGCAGCTGATATTTACGGGCCCAATTGTGCAAATTTCGGGAGGCGGTGCCTTTTCCTTTTGTTGACAAGGTATAGATCAATTTGGGTGTTGTAAACTCCTGGTTGCTGGCCAATTTCACATTGGAAGCATAGTTATTTATGCCGGCAATGATACGTAGGTTATTGAGGTAATCCACTTCGAAATCCACCTTAAAATTTCCGCTATACCCAAGGCTTGCCATCAGTACTGTTCCTTCATCTTCGGATGCCGCCTTGCCCAGTGACACCATAAAGGAAGGTGGCTGGAATAAATTCGCGCGTGTTCCGAGCTTACTGTCCAGCACTTTAATGCCATGTGTTAACGGAGCCTCTTCCACCTGCATTTCTTTTGCCCAGTCGCCATGGTACTGCCGTAGCCAATACGCGTTGGAGCGCAGGGTCAGATTGGCCGAAGCAAATTTTTCCAGCGTGACGACTTTCTTTTCCTTATTCTGGATAGTTGCCCACTGCTCGATGATATCCTCATTCAAAAACGATTTGTAGTGTAAAACGACATAAATATCGTATACCGGATCTTTTAGGGTGATATCAAGCTGTTTGACATTGGCATCCAGGTTTTTCACCGCATGCTTTTCATAGCGCAGGTCGAGAGAGCGGTTACCGTCCGCATGGATGATACTAATCGCTGGTTCCAGCAAATTTTTTGAACCGGAAGGCGTATAAGCCGCATTGGACAGTCCACTATAATCTGTCAATTGTCGATAACTGCTTGCAATGGTCGAATACTCTTTTGAATCACGCAATTTTTCACCGTAATAGAGCATTTTCAACGTTTTCGTGGAATCGTACTCCAACACAAGCGCATTCGACCTGGTTTCTATGGGAATCTGTCCGGACTGCGCCTGTGCTTCCAGATGGACAAGCCCCTGGGTCATCAAAAGCCCGAGTACAACATGTTTAAAATGAAGGGTTGGCATATATAAAAAGATTTAGGATTTGTTAACGAACTTGACTATTTTGTTTGCTTTCAATTGAATCTTGTAAAGGTATTTACCATTGATTTCCTGCTCTGGGCTTAGACCTGCCAATTGGGAAGGGCTTAATACCTGAATCGCTTGATCCTGCGGCGATGAAAGAATAAGCTGCCTAATGCTACTGTTATTCCATTCCATCTTTTCAATGTGTACATTGCCCCGGGCTTTGAGCCCCTTGACTGTTCCGGCCGACCAGCGATCAGGCAGGGCAGGAAGTAATTCCAGCACATCCGTCTGCGATTGCAGCAACATTTCACTCAGGGCAGCCACATACCCCAGGTTGCCATCAATCTGGAACGGTGGATGCGCGCAGAGCAAGTTGGCGTATACTCCACCGCCATTATTGTAGTCAATACCATCGCCGCCAACGAGGTTAATGAAATTAGTCAGGATTTTATAGGCGTGATTCCCATCCTGCAAGCGGGCCCAAAAAGCCACCTTCCAGGCCATGGACCAACCTGTAGATTCGTCGCCACGCGCGGTCAGGGTGACTTTTGCCGCCTTGGCAAGTTCCGGTGTTTTTAAAACAGAGAATTGGTTGCCAGGATACAGACCAAACAGATGCGAGACATGGCGATGCTTGTCCTGTGGATCATCACGATCCGTTTCCCACTCCTGCAACTGTCCCCATTTACCGATTTTGGGTTTGAGCAGCGCATCGCGAAGTGCCGTGATATGTTTACGGTAGTCGGCGTCCATATTTAAAACAGTACTCGCCTGGATGTAGTTGTTAAAGAGATCGTAAATAATCTGATGGTCATAGCTCACGGCATCCTCTGTGGGTCCATGTTCCGGCGACCAGCCCTTTGGCGCCACCACAGTTCCGTCCGGTCTTCGAACCAGACGATCATCCCAAAACTCACTTATTTCTTTTAAAATCGGATAGGCAAACTCGCGTAGATATTTCTCGTCCTTGTTAAAGGCATAATGCTCCCAGAGGGCCTGTGCATACCAGGCACTTCCAGGGGTGTTCCAAAGAAAGCTCTCGCCACCGAAGATATTATTTTCGGTCTTTACGGTCCAGCCCCGTACGCCCGGAAATTCCTTTTGTGTATTTATTTTTTTCACCTCACGCATGCTATTGATGTAATCAAGGTAAGGCCAGGCCGATTCACGCAGATTAGCGACTTCTGCAGGCCAATAGTTCATCTGTACATTGATATTGGAATGGTAATCTGAGCGCCATGGTGGATTGTTACTATTGTTCCAGAGTCCCTGCAGATTTGCAGGCAAACCGCCTTTCCGTGAGGAACTGATCAGAAGATAACGTCCATATTGGTATACCAATGCTTCCAGAGCCGGGATCGGCTGTTTTTTATAGGCTTCCAACAGCGCTTTTGTTGTTTGCTTGCTGTCCAGCTGGCTATGGTCGAGATCAAGCTCCACCCGGTTGAACAGCGCTGTATAATCTGCAATGTGACGTGCCAATAGTTTATTTACGCCATATTTTTCCGCTTGCTGCAGATACCGTTCATTGACCTTCATCGGTTCCTCGGCCGACTTCCATTTGGTAGCCCGTGTATTGGCATAATCTGTTGCTGCACTCAGCAGCAGAACAATTCGATCGGCAGACTTTACCGTAAGGACAGCCTGTCCTTTTTCATCTGTCGTTTTGGAAAGTGAACCACCTACGACCTGTACGCGTACCTGTGCGGCATACCGCATGCCATTGTCGAGCGTTCCCTGAAACCACAGATGACCATCTTCTACCTGCGCCGCCTGCCCATGTGCATCCTGAAGTGCGATCTGGGCATTGAGTTTCCCTTTTTTACTGTTCGCATAATCAAATACCATGACCTGATCGGGCTGACTCGCAAAATACCGACGGTTGATTTGCTGTCCATCCTGCTGGTAGGCTATTTCATGCAGGCCTTTATCCAAATTCAATTTCCGGCTATATGCGGTAAAGGATTTATTGACGTCGGCGTCAAAGCGAACAAAAAGATCACCGAAAGCCTGATAGGCACCTGTTTCCTGTTCATCACCTGTCCATAGGCTATTTTCATTAAATTGAATATGTTCCTGATTTACTCCGGCAAAGATCATGGCACCAATTCGTCCATTTCCGATGGGATATGCTTCGGTCATCCAATCCGTTGCGGGCTTATTATCCCAGAGGTAATAGCGTTGTGCATACGATGTGGCCGAGCAAAGTGTTAAACATATAAAGATGAGGCATTTAATTTTTCTGTGCATTAACATAGCGACTATTACAATTTATTGAGCGATGCCCAATGGTGAAAAAACAAAATAGATGACAATCATCAATAGGATGAGAAAGGCGCCGATCCGGTATCTTCCCTTCCAATAGGTGCCTTTGTCCTGGCCCGAAAACTCAAATTGATACTCCGATAGATAGTTTGGCTGGCTCAATTTACTTCCCCCCCAGATGACCAGCGCCACCGCGATAAACAACAGCGCGAACAAATGCAGATAGTGCAGCTCTGTCTTCCAGACAAACACCAGGATGAAATAGCTGAACATGTACAGGAACAGGCCGATTTGCGCCATCCTCGGCGTCACACGGCGCGATAGAATCCCCAAGATCATAATGGTGAAGATCGGCATGTTGAACAGCCCCGATACGGTTTGCAGGTATGTATAAAACCCATCGTGGGCAAAAAGAATAAAAGGAGCAATAAACATCGCCGAGGTGGAAATAATCAATTCAAACAGTTTCCCTTTTCTGACCAATTCTTTTTCACTAAGATATCTTTTTTTATATTCCAAATAAGGCTTGTAGATATTAAAAATAAATAAGCTGCCACAGCTCTGAAGGCCAGCAGTATAGGTCGTCATTGCGGCACCAAAGACCAATGCCAGGGAAAAACCAATCAGCACATCGGGAAAGATCAGTACAATAAGTTTTGGAAAAACAGAAGCTGTAGGCTGCACATGCGGCAATAAGTGTACGGCCAGAAGACCCGGTAAATTGATCAGCAGCGGCATCAGAAGTTTGCCCCCCGCAGCCAAAGTCATTCCTTTCTGTGCTTCTTTTAAGTTTTTGGCGCTTAATGCCTGTTGTGCGATATAGGGTTCCATTCCCCAATAGTAAAAGTTGATCAGGAGCATCCCAGTAAACAAGGTAGAGAAGGGCACAGCATCCTGTTTGGATCCCACGGCATTGAGATGTTCTTTTTTGTCGTGAAATAACTGGAGCACCCCCGCCCAGATATCGCCATTACCCAGATACCAAAAAGCGAAAATCGGGATGAGCACAGCAAGTATAAACAAACAGAGCCCCAGCCCCATGTCGGACAAAGAAATCAGTTTCAATCCCCCCAATATGCTGTATAAGCTCCCGATGATCCCCAATGCCCAGACCAGTATCCAGATACTTTGCCAATAACTGATGTGGAGCAGTCCGGGCACATCAAACATCGTGGTCAGGCTTAGCGCACCACCGTATAATACCGGTGGCAATAAGTTAACGATGTATCCGATCAGAATCAGAATAGATACCAATATTTTAGTTTTCGGATCAAATCGCAGCGCAAGAAAGTCCGGCACTGTCCGAAAACCATGTTTAAAATAGATAGGCAGCAGAAATTCCGAAACCAGCAGCATGGCGACCACCGAGCTCACGCCCCAGCCGATGACCGATAGGTTGTTAATATAGACCGATTCATTTTCACCAATAAACTGGTTGGCGCTCAGGTTGGTCAACAGCAAAGCCGAGCCCACCATCCAAAAACTATTGCTCTTTCCTGCAAGAAAAAAGCCGTTTAAGGTATTGGAATAGTTGGTTTTAAATTTCCATAAGGATCCCAAAGCAACCAAACCGGTAAAAAGACAAAAACTAAAAACTATCATCTTAAAAACTTCCCTATTTTAGACAGAATTGCGGTCTGCCAATGTCGTTGGCACCACTTCCTTGATCAATGTTCTTTCGAGCACAAACTTGGCTGCCTGCGATCCGATCCGCGCAAAACTTGTCGAAAAGGTGGTAATACCACCGCTGATAATTTCTTTGATAACATCATCATTATGCGAAAGAATTCCCAGATCCTGCCCTAAGGTCCAGCCTTTTTGTAAAACTTCCTTCAGCATCTGATAGAGCTCCGGATTATGAATGGTAAAATACAGTTTTCCCTTTTTTAGGTCACCTACATGGTATTGCTTTTCGATACGTCCTTTTACTTTATACTCCTTCAAAAAGCGTAAGAAAGCATCTTTGATTTCATTGGGTTCAGCCGTATTTTCCCTAAAATAGAAGATCACTTCTTTATACTTTTTGATCTTTGGATAAAGCTCCTGAAACACCGCGTAGGTGGCTGCTTCAAATTCCTGGGACACGTAGGAATAATCTTCCCCGAGATCCATCAAGCGATCAATAATCAATAATTTGGAAGCCGAGATGGAACGAAGCAGCATTTCGGAATCTTTATTTTCAATCGGAGCGACAATATATACGGTATATCGCCCCTGAATACGATTGAAAATATCTTCAAAGGTTTCCATATTGTTGTGATGGAAAAAGAGGTCCACCGTTACTTCCTCCGGAAGGTTGGTTCGCAGTTCATTCACCAAGGTATCTTGAAAGGTATCGTATGCATACAGCAGGACCGCAACTTTCTGTTTCATCTGCGTATTGTTGCTCACCACAAAATATCCTTTTCTGTTTTTCGATTCCACGACTCCGTGGGCAATCAGATCACGGTAAGCCTTAGCGAAGGTTTCGCGTGCATAGCCCAGGTATTGGATCAAGTTATTGACAGAAGGTAAACTGGCATGCACCTCCAGTTCATTGGCATCAATGGCATCCAACACGCCCTGCACAATACATTCATGTTTAGAGAGCGTATTCAATGCCTCCAGGCGTTTGATCCGATCGATCAATACTTTAAAATTTTCTTCTTTGCTTATCTTCATATGTTGTGATTAAAACAGGGCAACCTTAAATAATTTTGCACCTGCCTGCTCAAAGGCAATGGATTTCTCAGCACTAAATTCCTGCGCTGTTTTTTCAAATAGTTCCACCGCCTTATATGTTGTATTTGGCTCCAGGCCAATCTGTTTAAAATCTATGTTTATTGCTGCCGGGGTGGTATTGTAATTAAATATGGCCACATACAGTGCTGTTCCAATCTTTTTGTAATAATACGTATTTGCCGCTTTTCCTTCTACAAATCCTGCCGGACGGAAGCTTTTACCGTCGGCTATGATTTTTAAAATTTCGGGATCCTGCAGATATTGATTCATCTTAGGCTGCCAGTTTTCTTTTTTCGACAAGTCATCACCAAGGATAATGGTACCCGTTACTATACCCGAAAGCAATCTTGCCTTATTGATTTCAGGGCTTTCATCATGAAAAACAAGGTGGTCGGCATCGATAAAGTCGTAGAGGTAGGTCTGCCACCAACCGTAGCTGACACTATTTAAGGTATACTGTGTTTGGTCGATCGTTTTCCAGGCGTCGCAGGCTATTCTGCGCATGTGTGCAAATTGGGCTGTCGCCAAGGAAGGAGAAATCGCTGCGTAGATCAGCATCTTACCCTGCAGGACGTCGACGAGATGTTTCATCCCTACAGCATAAGCCTGCATACCCGTCTGAATTTTCTTGTCGTAAAAACCGGTGGATTCGATTGCCGCATGCGAAAGGAAGTCAACCTTGATCATTCGGAAGCCACAGTCGACCAATTTCCCCAGGATCACATCCATACGGGCCAAGGTACCGGGATGTGTCGGATCCAAGGCACGTCCACCGTCTAAATTGTGGTAGCCTTTTTGGGTTTTGGTCCACAGTTGGCCAAAGGTAAACTGGCTTCCCTCCGCCTTGCGGTCGGGGCCACTTCCATGCCCCCAGTCTGTAAAAGGAGCCCAATACGCACCGGGCTTGAGGCCCAAAGAATCACAATAGCGAACAAATTGCTTCAGCTGCGTGTAATCGCCTGACATACCTCCGGGTGTCATATTATCCCAGAAAGAGTCTAGGTCTATAAAAGCCTCACCATCTGCATTTCGGAAATAAGGAATATCTTTTGCAAAATAGTCTGCTGTACCTGTGGCATTCTGAAAATTAAGTTTTTCCTGTATCACTCCCCAGCTGTTCCAGCCGACAGGCGTGGCGCCTTGCCAAGATTTCACATAGGCCGGCGATAGCTTCCGGTGGATTTTAGCATAGTTTTCAAGCCCAATGCGCCAATCCTTGTCATAAGATACGAGGTATTTTGGGGAGCGAATCACATCCCCCTTTACAACTCCATGCGCCATGGAATCCCGTGTGATAGTTACATCTGTAAATCCGGCCTGTGCTGCTAAGTGGGTATATTGCCCCTGATCTCCTTTGATCGCAATACCCGATTTCCAAACGGATTGATCCAATGAACCAATCAACAGACCTTTTCCGCTGTCCTTATCGTATACAACTCCGACCTCTGCGCTGCTCTTACTATTCATTGCAAGGACATTGTTTTCATACGAAATAAAGGTATCGTTATCAAAAGGAACAGCCAGCTGGTACAAGGATTTTCCCAGGCCGGTAATTGAGGCATTTGACCAGATAGGCACAAGTTCATTACTGGCTATATTTTTACCCCTAACTTCCAGTTCAAGGATGACACCATCTATTGTGTCGTAGAAATAAAAATGCTGCAGCAATGTGATGCCCTGTTGGGTTTTAACAGAAATGGTATACTGTATGCCTTTGCCCAAATTATCCTGAATGAGCTTTTCTGTGATGCTGCGGGTTCCCGTCAGTTTAGCTGTACTAATTTTCTGTCCATTAGCAAGTGCCAAATAGGCACTTGCTTGATGTATATAGGCGACTTGATCTTTACTTAGTGAATATGTTCCATCTTGTTTGTTATAGGTCAACGTTAGGCCATTTTTCTTGACCTGAAAAGGCTGTGCGTACAACATGAAGGTACATAGCATAAAACTTAGCGCGAAAATAATTGTCTTCATTCTGCTTGATATTATTGTATATTGATTTGAAACGCGTTGATCTTCATGTAATGGTCAGGTTGAAAATTGACCAGCATCCCCATATTGACAGTAACCTTTTCTTTGATTTCAAAATAAACGCCATCCGATTTAACATCAGCATGGGCCATTGCCTGTTGAATCTGCTCAAGATCTGGAATTCCACTGTTTGCTTTGCTGACAACCAGTTTTGCTGGCGGTTGATCATAATTTGTCCAGGATAAGTTACAAAAAAAACGATATTTACCGGGGAATAAGGTTACTTTTTGCTCAATTTTACCATTTACGATCGCAGGAGCGCCCCATCCGGCTTCAATATTAACCACACCACCATCATCCGAACCAAAGCCACCATAGCCATTGTGGTTTTTCATGCTCGTATTGGTTATCCAATGATCCAGATTCCCCCAACGGTTGCCATCGAAAGCCGTCGCTGTAAACGGAGTTTTGTAATTCTTCAGACACCAAATACTGATGTCACCTTTTTTTATCGGTAGTTTGTTGCGCTGCACCATAAAGGTATCAATCGCATTGCTATCGGGCCGAAATACAGTCTGGTAAGCAATCTCCTGATTCGGTAGATAGTCCAAGAGGTTAATTTTCTCATTCAGCTCTTTCGTCCGCACCACGGTGTCCGTAGTTGTATTGTTCTGATTCTTATAAGTCATGCGAACGGCATAGAATCCCACACTTGGTGTCACATCCTGTAAGGCAAGTTGAAATTGTTGATCAGCCATAAAATTCTGTTCCAATATTGTTCGCTGGAAAAGTCCTTCACGATAACGATCGCCATAAACGTTTCCGACAAGAAAGGTCGGAACCGAAAACCTTCCTTGGCTATCTACTGTACGGATTTCGAAATTCATGGGCCCCTCCGGCAGATTTTCAATCACATAATGTACGGTATCGATAGCATCCGTCAATTTTACCGGAAACTTCATGGAATCCTGTTTACTGTTCCAATACACACGCAGCTCGGAAACTCCGGCATTTACCCGAAAGATGCCATCGACTTGTACACGATATTTTCCCGAACGTATTTTGATGGAATCTAGCTTCGCAGGATATACTATTTCCTGTCCATCGGTGAATTTGGTAAATTCATCCATCTTGGAACATGCGCCGAATAAACAAACGCCGAACAAGGCCAGTATGCATAGATATGTTCTCATCTTCATTTTCTTTTTAATAGTTAATAAACACCCCATACTTGTACTTGGGCAATCTGGATAAAGTAACTACCTCGCCAGTTGCGCAGATTGCGAATACGCAGGTATTTGTATTTTGGCGCATCTTCGGGCATATCAAAAGACCAGCCTGCGATGCCATACACTTCATCTGCGTTGGTATTTGTTCCAGCTGGAGTACCCGAAGGTTTTCGCACGGTACAGGTTGCCAGTTTAGACCAAGATTCCCAGGAGCCATCCAGATTTGGACTATTACTTCCCCAGACTTCAAATTCACGCATGTTACCCTTATCGTAAAAACCATTTTCCCGACGTGGGAAAATCACGACACGGCTTAATTTTGCTTCCTTACCGATAGAAAAAGTCAGGGATTGCGGAGCACCGGCACTTTCAACCGTATATAAGGCCGGCCATCGTGAGGGATTCATGTTGCCGTCCCACATCATTTCCGAAGTCGTCCCGTACATATACTGCGCATCCCCCGGTAAATGCAGCGCTGAAAACTGCTGTCTTGGAAAAAGATTTTCTTCCAGAGGTGTCAGCGAGGTATATAAGGTATCCGATTTGTTTAACCATCGGTCACGCACATAAAAGGCAAATTTCATTTCACGGGATTTGAGCCCGCGGATATTATATAAGATCAGGGAATCCTGGCTATAATAGTTGTCCAAAGGCAAATATTCCCCATTATTCAGGGAGTCAACCATCGGAACAATAACGACATCGCCTTTTTCCTGATTGATTGAACTGATCCGGACGCCGCCAAATGTCGGCGCAATTTTCATTTGCCCGAATACAAGATCAAAAATCGGTGTTTTAGGTTCTACTGTAACGTCCACAGCATCTGAAGCCACTTCGGCCTTGTTTACGGCATAAAGTTTCACCGTATGTTTTTGCGTATCGGGGAAACCGTCTATTAAGATCTCGTTTTTATAGGTTGATGATTTTACGATCCGTGTCTGTCCATTGGCCATGACATATTCTGCCTTTACATACAATACATTTTGACTGGACGGTAAACTGTAATGTATCGTTGCCTGTCCGTAGCCGTTGGTCACAGAAGTATTTTGCACAACACCTGGTTTCGTTTGGTCATCTTCCAGCAGCGTCCATCCCTTTTCCTCTTTACAACCAGCCAATAGATAAAAAAGGCCGATCAGGAAATAGCAATAGTTTAAATATTTTAGATTTTTCATAATTTCTCTATTTAATAAGGGATTACCAACCTGGGTTCTGTACTAAGTTGGGATTGACCAAAAGGTTGTTTTCCCTTATCGGCCAGAAGTAATCCCGCGGTGCCACAAAACGTTGTTGAAAAAAGGTCTGTTCTTTATAGAAAAGTTCGGGATGATCTTTATCCTGGTTTCTATCCCAGCCGGTAATGTTTTTATTCAGTTCCTGTGCCGCCAGCTTCCAGCGTTTCAGATCCCAAAAACGTGATCCCTCAAAGCTCATTTCAATATTCCGTTCACGTTGGATAATGCTGCGTAAGCCTTCCTTGCTTGCCGGTTTAGCAGGATTTAACGCATACTTAGACCAGGATTCTTGGATACCTTCCAACCCAGCCCTTTTCCGAATTTTATCGAGGTATAAAAAGACATCAGCTGTTGGTCCCTCGCTTTCGTTCAAGGCTTCGGCATACATCAGGTACAGATCCGCCAGGCGCATCATCGGCCAAGGATATTCTTCAATGTGTGAACTATTGCCATCTTTGAAAGCAAATTTCCAGTTTACCAATTTTTTGGGATAGTACGTCGTCACTGGAATAGAGAGTCCGCTGCCAAATAATCCCAGGCGCAGCTGTGTGGTCCAGGTATTTTCATCACTACGGCTCGGACTATTTTCCATAAACCAGATGCCCCCGTCAAAACCAACATTTGCGTAAAACCTATTTTCGCGATCAAAATGTACACGTGCAGTCTGATAATTCTGAATATTATTGAACCGCTCTGCATAGTTACCCGAACGAAGCTGATTCTTATTACTAAAATCCAAGGTTTTATCTTCGTCCATTGGTACGCCATTTCGGGTATAGAACTGGTCAACAATTTTTAAGGAAGGTGCCAAGGTACCATGCACACTGTTATTACCCGCATTGTTGGGATCAATATGTGCCATGGATGAATACTGCATCTGCCAGGCCCGTGAAGTCGGATTAGCCCAGATAATTTCTCTGTTCCATTTTTCAGTGACAGCATTGCGAACGCTCATTTGAATCATTGTCGTATCGGAGAGCGGAAATACAGTACCAGGAAATTGGTATAACCCCATTCCCAGGTTCTCGCATGCGGTAATCGCTTCCTTTGCAGCACGAGCGGCCTTCTGCCATTTTTCCAACTGAAAACTCTGATTGAAAAACAGCGTACCATCGACATTTTTAAAGGTTGCATAATCCGTATTACCGTTGAACAGCGGACTCGCGGCATACAATAATACTTTTGCTTTAATCCCTAAGGCAATAGGCTTGGTAATACGGCCCAAATCCGTAACCGGAGACTGGACCGTATTGGGTAGTTTAGGAATTGCCTCGTCAAGAACCTTGACTATATAATCGACAACCTCATCAATAGGCTGGCGTTTTACTTTTGCATCCTCGATAGAAGTATTTACAGATAAGTTGACATCCATTGTAGGAATAGGTCCGTAATGCCGCATCAACATAAAGTGATAGTATGCTTTTAAGAACATGACCTCCCCTTCCCAGGTGGTACGCTCGTCCTGTGTCATATCTCGCACTTTCTCAGGATTACGAATATTTTCCAGAAAAATATTACAGTCGCGAATGGCATTATACATATAACCATCCCAATAGTTTACGTAGGGATTGGTGACGTTCTGATTTCCACGGGCAATATTCCAATTTGTCCCATCAATGCTGAGGGTTGGGTAGTCCAGCCAGAATTCATCCCCAGCTAGGTAAGCTGGATTTCTGGTCGGATCACCATCCGGGGGGAGGTATGAATAACAGGTAGCCAAGTACTTTATCGCCTCGCTACGCATGGTAAATGCATTATCTATTGTCGCCACATTGTCCGGCACGACATCCAAATAGTTGCAGGATTGAAAGAACAATAAACCCGATGCAACCAGTAATTTAATTAATCTTAGATTTTTCATGATAAATTGCCTTTTAAAATCCGACGTTAATACCGACGTTATATACAGCCTGTACAGGATAGCCTAATCCTTCGCCGCCCATTTCAGGATCCCACATCTTAAATTTACTCCATACGGCAAGGTTGAGGGCGTTGACATAAAAACGCACATTGGACATCTTAAACTTGTTGAGAAACTGATTTGGTAGATTGTAGCCCAATTCAACAGATTTCAATCGTAAGAATGCGCCATTACGCATCCACCAGGTTGAAAACTGATTATTATTATTGTTAAAACCATCCGTCAAGCGTGGCCACAGGGCCCTTACGTCCTGGTTATCTTCGGACCAATAGCTGTTGGCCACTTCCTTCAGCAAGCCATTCTGATACGGTCCGTTGATAGCAAAAGGTGTAATATTTCCCGGATCAATAAAGAATGATGAACGGGCAGATCCCTGTAGGAATGCACTGACATCAAAGCCTTTGAAACCCACAGAAAAACCCATTCCATAAATAATCTGTGGATCTGTCGGATAACCGATCGGCACTTTATCCAAATCGGTGATTTTACCATCACCATTGATATCCCGGTATTTAATATCTCCGCCCATCGTCTTAAAGGCGCCACCAAAATTCTGTAGCGGCGAGTTTTCCGCTTCGATATCATCGACAAACAGACGTTCGGCAATCAGACCATACGATTGTTTGATCGGATGTCCCAGCCGAGAGAGGTAGGATAAATTTGTCGGATAGTCGGGCTCTTCGTTCACCAGCAATTTATTGGTAGCATAGGTCATATTCGCCCGCAACTGAGTCCACCAGGTATTTTGAAAGGACTTATTGTAATCCAGGGCCAGGTCAAATCCCCGGCTTTGCGCCTTCCCGATATTAGCCTGGATATCGGCCTGAAAACCAGTTGTAGAAGGAATATTCGAACGCACCATCAGGATATTACTGCGAGTAGAGTTGTAATAATCAAACACGACACCCAAACCATTTTTTAGATTCAGGTCAAATCCAGCATCGAAGGTTTTTGCCCGTTCCCAGGTAATATCACGATTTTCATACCGCGATATGGAATAACCAGGCCGTGTATAATCCCAGTTATTTCCCCAGGAGAAACCTCGGCCACCGTTATTCGGGTTCACTTGCGATAAGTAGAAGAAACGATCCCGGTCCTCACCGATCTGATCGTTACCCACCAGACCATAGGTAGCCCTCAATTTTAAGCGGGAAACCACGGGATTCATAAATTCAAACATCTTTTCTTCATTCAGATTCCACCCCACACCAAAAGATGGGAAGAAACCAAAACGATGATCTTTGGAGAAACGTTCGGAACCATTATAGCCAAAGTTGAACTCAAAAAGGTAGCGGTTTTTGTAGGCATAGGTCGCTCGACCTGACACCCCGAGGTTACGAGCCGGCAATGAAGCCTGCAAGTCACCACCGTTAGCGGTCTGATAATTACGGATAATACCGATCAACATCCCGGTGATGTCGTGGTCTTCAGCGATGGTGCGGTTGTAATTGACAGCAAACTCACCGTACGTCGTGGTATTTAGGATTTTATTTCCCTGGTTGTAATCCAGGTATTCTGTACCCTCATTTTCGTTGAGCAGACTTAAAACTGTATTGCTTGTACCCGGGATTCGGACCAGATTGTAATAAAATGGTTTAAAGCTCCGCGTGACAGAAAAATAAGAATAGCGTTGTGTATAAGCCATTAAGCGAGCGGATAAACCTTTTGTAATGAAATCGAAATTCTGCTTCAGTTCCAATTGCACATTGACCGTGGAGCTATTATACTCCTGAAAACCATTGACCATATTAGCGTAGGGATTGTTATACAGCGTTTTGGTCGTTGGAATAAAGTTATTTCCGAAAAGCGGATGTGTCGCAAATGGAGAATAGGAGGATGGATAAATTACCGGAAACATTACCGGGTTGGACCAAATTGCTTCACGAAATACGCGCTGTCCACCATTGATCAGATTTCCCCATTTATCATAACCACCTATTGGCCCTGTATAGTCATCAAATTGAGCCGAAGTACGGATAATACCAATCGTCGTTGGCGTAACATTTAAGGTAATATTAGAACGTAAGGAGTAGTTTTTCAGGTTGATGTTATTATCAAAGCTATTGCCATTTTCGGATCGCAGAATTCCCTTATCGTTATTAAAGGTACCGGCGACATAATATTGAGCCAGGTTCCCTCCACCGGTAACATTGAAGTTAAAGCGTTGGTTGTTGGTATAATCCTTTATCAGCTGGTCGATCCAGTTATTATTGGGATAAAGCAACGGATCGTCTCCCCGTTCGGTATGGTCTATTTTATTTTGGTTGTAAGGTAGCGTACCTTTAGGGTCTCTAGTCAACACGGCCTCATTAGCCATTTTCATATAGGTAATATTATCGGCGAATTTAAAATTACGGGTATTGGTTGAGATGGAGTTCTCAAAACGTGCATTAAATTTTGCCTTACCAACAATACCACTTTTGGTGTTGACCAAAACAACCCCATTTGCCCCTCTAGCGCCATATAACGAAGAGGCTGCGGCATCTTTCAATACGGAAAAACCAGCGATATCATCCGGCTGTAAGCGTGCCAGTGCGGTGGTATTGGATTCCATTCCGTCGATCAGAATCAAAGGATCCTTTTTCCCTGCGCCAAAGGAACCAACGCCACGGATAAAGAAGGAAGCGTTGTCATTACCTGGTTCCCCACTCCGTTGGTAAGCAATTAGCCCAGCTACCCGCCCCGCCAGCATGGAGGTCAGATTGGATGTTGGTCCCTTAATTTCTTTCGGGTTTATCGAGGTAATGGAGGCTACCATACTCGTTTTTTTCTGTGTGCCGTAGGCCACAACAGTTACTTCATCCAGATTGGAACTTGATGAGGATAAGTAAATGGTCATACGATTGGTACTCGTGACCTGAACAGTTTTGCGGTCGAATCCGACCGAAGTTAGGACAAGCTGATCGTTGATGTGCGCATCTTTGATCAGAAATTGTCCCTGTGCATCCGTTGATACAACTGCATTCTTTCCCATAAACGCAATTGTAACATTGGAAATGGGTAAATGGCCGACGCTATCCAATACAACTCCTCTCAACTCAAACGATTGGGTCTGTGCACTTGCAAAGCCGGCAATCAGAAGAAAGAGGAAGACAAGACTACATCGCTGCCATTTACAGATTCGGTAATACATGTGGTAGATCATAAATTGGTCTTCTTATAGATTGGTTATTATTGCGTAGCATAGCAGTCTTTAATCTATACTATTCTATACTACTATACAATAGTAAAAACATTTTCCGACATCCACAAATATTTTTTCAAATAATGGGTTCTAACTGTGCATTATAGCTATTCGACCGAACGGCCGTTAGCTGTGTGGAGTTATGGAAAAAATAAAGCGGGATATATTATCATGACTGATAATATATCCCGCTTAGTAAATAATTTAAAAAATTTTGATCACAAAAAAAGGTAGGCCTAGCCTACCCTTTTGTCAATGAGTGATGATATTTTAAGGTATGATTGAGTGAATGTGCGGTCTGCCGGGCATCGTCCTGATAGGACGATAAATCTTGGCAGGCTCTGATATCTACTACATCCACCTTGTTTCTTACTTTGCTGATGACCTGATTTAATTCCGATTTCCAGTTGCCCGGATCGCCAAAATCGTCCACCCAATTTTTGTTGATAAACCTTTTATAGTTCAAAAGCAAAATATACAATTCCTCACCACTACCGGCGCGATTGATTGACGTGCGCCAGTTCTCTAATTTTTCTTTAAAACTCATAACCAGCAATATACAAAAAAATATTGGTGTTTCAAAATAGTTGCATTTAAAATGTATAAGTATTATTAAAAAATTAAATGATAGAATGATTAAACCTTTGGTTAATTATTCTGGTCATAAAGTAACGATCCGATATAAATAGATATTACAAAACAGATTAAATTATGGCCTTTTTTCACTTAAAAAATATGCTTGTTATTTCCTTTGCATTGCTATGTATATTGGATAAAAGTATTGCTCAACAAGTTGGCGACAATAAAAGATCTACGTCTCAAACGACATTTCGACATGATAGAGAAAACGATTACGTTAACATAGGCAATCGGATTTTCTACAGGGATAAGATGGTCGAAGGTGTCGATGCACAATCTTTGAAAGACCTCGGTAATGCTTATGCAAGAGACAACTGGAATGCCTATTATCGGGGCATTAAGATCAAAGATGTATCGCCACATTCATTCCAGTCACTTGGTTGGGGATATGCCAAGGATAGTTGGAATGCCTATTATCGGGGTGTTAAAATTAAAGATGTCTCTGCGGCTAGTTTTAAAGTATTGGATGAAGGATACGCCAAAGATAGTTGGAATGTCTATTATAGAGGCAATCAAATAAAAAATGTATCCGCCCCAAGCTTTGTTCTTCTTGGGGACGGATACAGCAAGGATAGCTGGAAAGTCTATTATTTTGGTCTGGAGATAAAAGATGCAACTGCCTTTACATTTAAATATTTAGGTAAAGGTTATGCGAAGGATAGCTGGAATGAATATTATAGAGGAAAAAAATTAGATTGATTTAACACCGCTCTACAATATCCCGCCTGAGTCAAAGCGTCGCATCGAAATGACGAAAGAACTGGATGACCTTGTTTACAATTCCAATTTTTTCGAAATACCCCGTCGCGTTTCTGATATCATCCGACAACTGAATGCCAACAAAGAACAAAGCAATAAATTTTCTGTTTATCTCAGCAGTTATTGTGAGGAAGGTACGCTGGAATACGAAAAACATGGAAATTATAAAGAATACCGAAAAAAGCATTCTCCAAAACCTGTCAAAAAATATAAATGAAAAATGCCAAACTTGCATATCTGTGAGTGCAAGAGCTTTATATACCTTTCCCATCATCAAATGAAACAACGGTCAATCTGGTTAAAGACCGGGCCTTGGGATCTTTTACTATAAGCCTTTGCTATTCTTTTCCACAAGCGTGGCTTTTCCCTTTTTTCGCAATAATTTTTCGCTGCAACAAATCAGGATCAGGTGGTGGCCAAATTAGCCCTTTTGACAGAGCTTATTCAGTGATTGTTCAGTGCTCGTTCAGTGATTGCTCAGTGTAGACTGAATAAACATTGACTAATTACTGTCTAAATACTGATTGAAAATTGTCTTTAGGTATAATTTGGTATTAGTAGATTTCCGTATATATGCGGTAAATACAAGCATTATTTACAGTAAAAAATGCGGAGAATAAGCTATTTATTCTCCGCTTAAAATAATATTCAGGATCGTTAAGGATTAATAACCAAGCTATTTCCCAATCCCGTCATAAATCCCGGACCGATATTTTGTGCTTTCAGTAAATCCCGATGTTTAACGTCCAATTTTGGAGCACCAGCATCTGCCGCGGCAGCAAAAGGATAGTTACCAACAAAAGCACCCAACACCGGACTGGTACTGGTCGGTTCATAGATTCCATCAGCTGTCAATGTATATTTTGGATTCTGACGTGTAAAACCGGATGGAAGCTGTTGGCTTGTCGGCACATCAAACACGATATTCCCCTGGTAGGTAAAATTAATGGGTTGATCTGTAAAGGTCAGCATGGTTGACGTCGACGCTTGCGACACCACATTATTGGCAATATGCCCATCTGTTGGTGGCAAGGTGCGGTTGTTTCCCCCTTTTCCCGAACCGATATCGAATGATTGCTTACATTTGATCATGGTGTTGGCCACCACCTTCACACGTTTTACTTGATAGTAACCACTTAACGGTGAGTTAGGTACACCGTCCATTACAGCCAAAGGTGCTTTTTGTCCTGTTCCCGCCATATTTTGGAAGTAATTGTTGTAGACAATGTGATCCTCTCCGATTATCCGGATACCACCAGCTGCACTATTGCCGTTACCGACAAAATAGTTACCGTAAACAGCAGAACCATTTCCATGCCTCAAGCACAGTGTTCCCTGACTCTCGTGGAAGAAGTTATTGCGGATGGTATCGCCCCCCATCTTGTTCGAGATAATTTCAGTTTCGCCATTGCAACGTTGAAAGATGTTGTCTTCAATCGTCGTGAATGCACTGGTCATAGACCAATCACTTGTCCCGATACGGATGGTTTCACCACCGTTGTTCGGTAGTTCCGCCCGCTCCCCAAAGAAATTGTGATCGATCCGGTGCTTCATCGTTTTATTTGTCCCCCAAACCACCATCGTAGGTCCCTGATGCAATTTCCCCTTGAGATAACAATGATCAATACGATGATTGGATCCGTTAATGGAGACCCATCTATAATCAGTAGACGCTGTCGGTGGATTATAGTCCACAATAGCCGTATTTGTCAACCGACAATTTGATGAAGAAGAGGTGAAATCAACCACATTTTTTCCGGAGGTATATCCATTTTGGAAGACCAGTCCATTAACCACGAGCCATTTACCCGTAATACTAATAGAGGAAGTACCTTTCATGATCACTGCTCCAGGCTGTTCAGCGAGCAGCACAATAGGCTGTTGGCTTGTTCCCTGCGCATCAAATGTCAGTTCCTGATTTGTCCATTGCCCCGATTTCATGATCACCGTGTCGCCCGGCTGCAGACTTAAAGCCTGCAAATCCGCAGCCGATTGAATGGTATGGCATTGCAGACAGGCGATACCGTTTAGTTGCAATTTTACCGCAGCTGGTTTTTCACAGCTACTCCCCATCACTAATAAAAGTGATAAAGCGGATAATACTGAAAAGTTTCTCATCATATTTACATTTGTTTATAAGGTTCATTTTGTGCCGCAGTACCTAAAAAGGATATACTGTGGTATTTCCTTTGGATCCAAAAACATGGACCACGCCATTCGTTGTCACGTAACCACCAGATCTATTGGTTGTTTTATCGTTGATCTGAATCGGCGCCAGATCATTGTTATTGACTAGTTTTAGATACATCACACCCTCCTGATTAAAACCTTTCCCTTCGTTCATGTACCCCAACAGGGAACTTTTGCTTGCCACTGTATTTACCGGAAGCAATGTTTTGGCTTTGACATTGGATATAGTCAATTTATCAAAGTTGTAATTTCCCTGTAAAATGAGATAAAGAAAATAATTACGGACATCATCGCGGTTATAATCTTCCCACTTCGTAGCTGGTCTGGTAATAGGCTTACCTGTACCATCCACCCCAGTCACGATAGGTACATCGAAGAAAAGTCCAGCAGTAACCTTTTTCGTTTTGGCATCCCATGTCTTTATTGCCTCATTGTGTAAAAAGATAAATGTGCGATCCGTTTTATCCAATTCCTCAAGACCTATACCGGCATACTCTAATCCTTTACGCATCCATTTAAAAATCGTATCCGATGGATTCTCTGTAGTTTCATAGGAACGATTTTCCAAAAATTTACGTGCACTGATCCCTATATTGGGATCCAGAGTTTTATGCTTGTAATCGTAATTTTCCTGTAATTCCAAATCGAAAAGCGAACATCCTGTCAGCAGCAAACTTGCTGCAATAACCATATATTGTGTCCATTTTATATTACATATTCTTTTCATCTGTCTAATTTTTTTATTCAATTGTGATAATACTATCAGATTTATTCATCGAGTGTATGTTTTAAGCGGTATTCATGAGCTCGCTTTGCTCGGTTATTTACTCCCCCATTGTGGTTGAATAAATCGTGATGGTTTCATGACTCTTTGATTTATATACATCTATTAATCAGTATATCCCGGATTTTGAACCAATAGCGTATTGGAGTTTAACACATTTCGATGAACTGGCCAATACACCCTTCGTTGTGGATCCAGGAAGCCTGGTTTGTCTAAACTCCCAGCATCTTCTTGTCTACGTTTCAGAATAGGATCCATCACTTCTTTTACACGGCCAGTACGCACCAGGTCAAACCAGCGTTTCCCCTCACCATATAATTCCATGCGGCGTTCATTGAGAATCGCAGTTTCTAGCTGATAAGCAGTTGCCAAATCAGGATTACTTGCTTCGTACTCTGGGAGATTGGCTCGTTTACGTACAAAATTGAGGTATTTTAAGGCATTCGTCTTGTCACCCAATCCATTTAAAGCTTCAGCGTATAAGAGGTAAATATCAGCCAATCTATAGATTGTCAAATAGACAGGAACCATTTGATTGGTTGCTGGCCAAGGATCTTCTTTAGTCGGAGTCGCACTTGTAGGGTACCATTTTATAAAGCGGTCCCGCTTGTTATTCGGTAAACCGTAATAAACATCGAGAGTCTGCTGCGGACGGATATCAGGACTTGGTGTGCCGGTCGTCTGTGGTTGGAACAAATCCGCCCATGCTGTTTCGTCCACAACAATCGGTTTATTATTAGGCGCCCATGAGGTCTGCATACAAGCACATCCGTTTTTCGTATAATCCCAATGTATACTCCAAATGGCTTCCTTACTATTCAATGGCCCAGTGAAAATTGCTTTCCAGGTAGCAGCGTCCTGCAAATTTTTCTCATTGGTACCCGCATAGCTCGCACCGGTAGGAGATTTGGCCAAAAACAATTTTTCGATCCATATCTTCGCATTCGGATAATCTTTCTTCCACATGTAGACATCAGCCATCATAGCACAAACCCCTGCACTACCGATCGTCCATAGTGGATTTTTGGCATCCTTATCCACCTGAGCATATGCTTTTTCCAGATCGGGGATAATCACTTCATCCATGATCTTTTCCTTTTTATCCCTTGGACGTGATGCCGGCAGGTTAATATCTTCATAAGGTTCCAACCAGATCGGAGCATCTCCCCATACGCGAACCAGGTAGAAATAACACATTGCCCGGAGGGCATAACATTGTGCCAAATAATCATCAACCATTTGTGGTGTAATCCGGCTATCTAATTTAGCCGCCTGAGGAATATATTTAATATTCAGATTGGCTCTTCCGATGATGTTGTACAAACCACTCCAGTCTGAAAATTGATTAGTTGGAGTAATACCATTTAATACAATCTCATCAATAAAATCTTTGGTATAACTAATGGCCCGGTCAAAATTATCCGACCGATATTCTCCCCAATACAAGTATTTTTCCAAAAAATTATCCTTTGCATTACCTACGCCAATCATTTCTATCTGAAATCCACTGTACATCCCTGCCATTGCAGCCTGTACATCATATAGATTTTTAAAATGCTGATCTAATGCAACTTCTGCCAAAGGTTTTTCCTCCAGAAATTTACTACATCCCCCTAATGTGGCCGACAAAAGTAATAGTGCTAAAATCTTTGTTTTCATCTGTATAATTTTTTCTTAAAAGTGATGAAGCGATCTGATTTACTTTTCATTTGGATAAATCGTGATGGTTTCATAACTAAAATCTCTTAAAAATTGATATTTACTCCAAATCCATATTCTCTTCTTCTTGGATAACGCCCATCATCCTCACCCGGTGTCAATGGATTCGTTGTACTGAATTCTGGATCATAGCCCTTATAATTGGTCCAGGTCAATAGATTCGTTCCATACACATAAGCTGTAAGCCCTTTCATTTTCAACTTACTGATCAGTTGCTGATCAAATGTGTAGGATAAGCGTGCACTGGCAAGACGCACAAACGAACCGTCTTCGATATATAGGCTATTTTGATTGGTTTTCATATTTCCGCGGTTATTTTTTTCCAAATAGTAAGGATATTTGGCCTGATCACCTGGTTTGCGCCATACATTATAGACCATATCCGGCGAACCCGCCCCTGTATTTGTAGGGTAATTCTGGCGCTGTAATAGTGCATTGTACACCTCGCGCCCAAAGGAACCATTGAAAAGAACATTTAGTGAAAACCGTTTATAGGTAAAAGTCTGCATGAAACCGAAGTAGAAATCGGGAGTTGCATTACCGAGAACCATCCGGTCTTCATCGTTGATCAAACTATCTTTTTTATTATTAAGCCATTCAGCATCTCCGCCTTTTAATTTGCCATCAGGCGCATATAACTGCTGTACAGTTCCGTTATAATCACGGCCATCGAAGGTATAGACAGGCTTTCCATCACGGTATAAAGGTTTACCTTGATCGTCCAACGCCAGCGTTAACTTATCCCAATTATCATTGTAGGCATTCGATTCATCCCAGGCATAGACACCCAGATTGCGCCAGCCATAAAAATTACCAATACGACCGCCCTCTTCTACATACCATTTATTGCCCGCAAATGTCGGTACACCATCCGCCAGTTTCAAGATCTTGTTACGTTCAAAAGATATATTTCCACTAACTTCCCAAGTAAAATCGCGCGTTACAATCGGCTTACCATTCACGATCAATTCCACTCCTTTGGAACGAATCGAGCCAAAATTCACGTTAACTTTTGAAAATCCAGCTTCTTTAGCCAACTCTCTTGGATATAGTAAATCTGTGGTTGTTTTTACGTAATAATCAGCTGTAACTCCTAAGCGTCCACTTAAGAAGGTCAGATCCAACCCTGCATTATGCTGTGTTGTCTTTTCCCATCTGATCAAGTTATTTCCGAATGTCGGTGTCAATGAAGCTCCACCAATCCCGTTGTAATTACCACCAAATTTTACTTTAGTATAGGACTCATAATCTCCGATCTGATCATTTCCAAGCTGACCAATACTATATCTGATCTTAGCATCCTGTAACGCAGGCTTTGCCCACTTCATAAAGTTTTCATCCGAGAATCGCCATGCCGCTGATCCCGAGAAAAAATTCACCCATTTATTGGCTTGAGCAAAACGCGAGGAGCCATCTCTTCTGAAGGAACCCTGTACCAAATAGCGACCTTTATAGTTGTAACCAACCCGACCAAATATGGATGCCGTCGCATTGGCTGTCGCCCAGGTGTTTGTATTTGCTAAAACCAAATAATCAGGCAAGCTAACCCGGATTTCCTCGTTGACGCTATTCATGTACTCCGAATGAAAGCGATCTGTTCTTCTTCGATCAGCACTAAACCCCAATAAAGCATACACATTGTGATCCTGTGCAAAGGTTTTGTTATAATTCAGATACGATTGAAACTCCCATGTAAAGATTTTGTTGAACTCGTTTGTTCCGTAATTTTGATCCAATTTGGCAGACAGAAAGCGAGGCGAAAATTCTGTAGTCTGCGTATTGTCTAATCGCGCATTAAATAATGTTGTGAATTTCAGATCATCTCTTATTTGATAATCAAGCTGATTATTGAATTGACCTGCATAGGTCTGAATCAGATTTTCTTCATACAGCGCATTGGCAATAGGGTTTCGCTTCGATCCGATATAACTCGTCAACGATCCATCTGGATAATAAATTAAAGAATAAGCAGGTCGATCCATAAGGACACGGATGGTATTTCCAATTGGTGTAGCGTTTGTTTTTTGCCAAGAAAAGGAAATATTATTAGAATAGCGCAATTTGGATGACATCTGATACTCGACATTAATACGCGATTGCAATCTTTTTGCATAGCTGTTTAACATAATGGATTTATCATCCAAATAGTTCAAACTGCTGTAGTAGCGAAGATTTTTCTGACCACCACCAATACTCAATTTAATCTCTTTCTTTTGAGCGAGGTTCCCCAACAACAAACGCTGAAGATCGTTATCGGCATTGAAACTTGGATTTATGGAATCCGTATTGGTTGCGTTACCCTGTATATTTCTGAACTCACGAACCTCAGCCGAATTGCTAACTGGTATGTAATGTGACAAGCGACCAAAAAGATGATTGTAATTTAAATTGATCAATGGTCTCCCTTCCGATCCACGTTTGGTCGTAATCAAAATTACCCCATTGGCACCCCGTGTACCATAAATTGACGCCGAACCAGCATCTTTTAGGACCTCAATACTCTCAATATCTGTGGGGTTGATATTTGCACCTTCAGGATTAATAATACCGTCCACCAAATACAAAGGGCCATTACCACCATTTAATGTCGAAGTCCCCCGCACCTGGATACTACCAGTTGCTCCGGGAGCACCACCACCATCATTGGTTACGAGTACCCCTGCTGCTTGTCCCTGTAAGGCATCAAAAATGTTGATCGGTTGGCGCTCTTCAATCTTTTTTGCACTGACAGAAGAGATTGCTCCAGTCAGATCGCGCTTTTTAACAGCACTACCGTAGCCCGTTACGACAATTTCATCCAAGGCATTGTCATTTTCAACCAGCTGTACGTCGATCTGTCGTTGAGCACCGACGGTGCGCTCCTCGGCTTTCATCCCCACCTGACTAAACACGAGTATACTTGCCGGAGCAGCCTCAATCTGATACTTCCCTGCAGCATCTGTACTTGTTCCCTGGCTCTTTCCTTTTACCCGGACGCTCACCCCCTGTAGTGCGTCACCTTTGCTATTACTCACTTTACCGGAAAGCCGAACATTTTGTTGGGCAAAGAGCGGTAAGCCCATACTTCCCATTATTAAAAATAGGCAGAGTACAAAGCACCCCATTTTTGTGATACTTTTCATCATAAGTTAGATATTTATTAATTGGTTATTTATTATACTAAGATATTCTGGCCATCACGGTCCCATTTCGTCTTAGCTTCTATATTGATCGAAACTAAAGACAGATTCATCCGTATGCCCTTATTTGGTTATTTGTTTATAATTCGTTATTACCCAAATATCGCTTACTTCCTCTTGTCAAAGGGTGTAAATTTTGCTCTTTTTAGCAGTAAAAAATGGTCATTTAACTTCAAAAATCACCCTATTAAACCCTCAGGGGTAAGCTATTTTATTTTTTTCTATTTTGTCATAAATTCAAATTGAACCCGCCCAAACGTATTGGGTTTTCCTGGCTGTGATTTGGATATTTCTCCACTCAGGCTCCCTTTTGCATTTTTTTTGACCAACACCCGACGCCAGACATAACTTCCTTTTTCGTAGTCAAAGCTTACACCATCATCGTCATATAGCTGATAGTTCCCCTCCTTCTCCCCATAGTGACGGATGGTTAAATCAACTTTCTCATTGGGGAGCGGCGCGTGTAAACGACTGCCCGTCATGGGTATAATACCGCCATCTTTGACGTAGACCGGTATGCGGTCCATACCCGGATCGGCAACGATCTCTTCTCCATTGCCCACATATTTTCCTGTATAGAAATCATACCAGTTGCCTTTTGGTAACAGCACCTTTCGGGATGACTCTCCAGCGAATAGTGGCGCGACCAGTATATATTCACCACACATATATTGATCCTTCACTTCCCTATTGACTGCTTCCAGGTAAGGATTTGTTTCCAGATCCTGATTGCCCGCCACAGCTTTAGCCTGCCCTTGGAAGCCTTCTTCCAATACCATCGCCCGGAAAGGAGGTGTGCCATCAAAATGATACTTCGCAAATTCGGAATATAAGTACGGCATCAGGCCCATCCTTAATTGCGCATAGTATTTCACCTGATCAGCGACTTCGGGAAAAGACCATGGCTTCGTCCCACTGGACCAGGCATTGATCATGGCCATTGGCGAAAAGACAACAGACTGAAAGCGACGTAGCCATTCCTGCCCTGTCTTTGATCCCCGCACTTCCGGCGTCCATAGTACACCGCAAAATCCACTATTGACCAGTGCGGTAATAAAATCTTGATGACTGTAATAATCATTGTAGATGACATAAGGCAAATTATTGGCTCCGGCATTCGATGCACGCACCAATCCATACGTGCGTTTATTCTGGTTTCTATATAAACTATCGGTCAGTTTCTGCGCAAGTACACCATAGGTTTGCCGCATTTGGATACCACTGATACCCGATGGAAATTTGGCCATATCGGGCCAAAGATAATAATCGTAGCCGTCCACCTCATCCATTTTATAACCGCTGACGCCAATATTAAGCTGGGCATCCATAAATTGTTTAGCGAGGATTTTTTTTGCTTCGGGATGGTTCAAATCAGGTACTGTCCCATTCCAGACGGTATGAGAACCTGTATAAGGTTCGATCGCCTTACTGAAACCTGCTTCTGGCGAGACATAAGGATTTGTCCAAAGATTTAGACGAATTCCCTTCGTGGCCAATTTCTTGATCAAGGCAGCCGGATCCGGAAAACGCCCTTTGTCCCATTCAAAGGTACATGGATAAGCGCGCGACTGCCATCCGGGCTCAAGACCAATGAAATCAAGCGGAAAACCGTGTTCCTCAAACTGGGCGGCTTCATTCAGTACCTCTTCGGCCGTATAGAGTTTTTGTACCCGCTGTGTAAATCCCAACCCCCATCGTGGCGGCAATGTACCACCGCCGCAGAATAGATTATACCGTTTGATTGCATCCAAGGGATTGATACCTGCAAAGACATAAATTTCCACACCCGCAGCTGGGATATAAATCTCTACCGCATCCGAATAAGGACGTGAGTTCCAGCTTTTATCCGTATTACGATCCTTGGGTTCTGCCGGCTCCTTAGCATCTTTACGAACACCTGTACCCACGTAGTAGGTCAAATACTGCGCAGAATTAACAAGTACACCATACCCCTTGGAGGATACATAAAAAGGAACGGGGGCATGCGTACGACCATTATCTTTGCCACCATAATGGTCGACATGCAGATTAAGTATCTTACCACGTTGGTGAACAGTTTGAAAATTCAGGCCTAAACCATAGATCTGCTCATTTTTTGTCAATGGCATCCGCACATAAGTTTTCCCGTCTATCAGTTCCGCATGAACTTCCATTTTCGGAAATGGAAAATCAGTTGATTGCAGCTGTTCAAGTGTTGCAGCGCGCGGTTTACTATCTGCAGCACCCAGCAAGGTATATTTCTCAGGCTGACCAAAGGTACCTTTCCATACACCGGGATACTGTTCCTTCCACTGAATAGGTTGCGCTTTTGCCTGACTACAAAGCAGCAGCAAGAGGATAATCAGAATTTTCTGCATAATAAGTTATTTTTTCAACAAAGCATTTACACACCAGAGTATCGGTGCCTGTCCATGCATGTCACCCGTCTTTTGTTTTCGATCCAGGTAGTATTGATAATCATTTTTTCGGTTTGTCCCTTCACAGACATTGGCAATATCCCCTTGTTCGTTGATATAACCAACAAGTGCCAACCAAGCCTTACGCGCGATAGGCGTATATTCTTTTACATCAAGCCAGCCATTTCTCACACCAGTAATCAGTGCGTAGGTAAACATGGCTGAACCCGAAGTCTCGACCCAGGATTCTGGTTTATCGATCAGCTGGCCCCACAGGCCATCTTTACGTTGATACTTTTTGAGGCTGGCCATCATTTTTTTGTAAGAGGCTAATATCGCAGATCTATTGGGGTTATCGGTAGGTAAGGAAGACAGCAGCTCACTCATCCCTGCCGCCATCCAGCCATTCCCCCTTCCCCAAAAGAAGGGCGCATCTGGGGCATGATAGAATAAACCGTTTTCCTTTTGAATGGTATCGAGATAGACCAGCATTTCATGGGCAGCCCGGTCAATGTATTTACGTTCCCCGCTCACCTGAAATGCCTTGGACTGCACCATGGTAATCATATACATATCGTCTATCCAATAACGTGTCTGCCAGGTGAGTCCTTTATCCAGAAACTTTTGGTAGGCATCTTTCACGGTTTGGAGCGAATCAATGGGGATGCTCCATTGGGCATCGGCAAAACGCATTCCCATTTCGCGAAAAGTCTTGTTTTTTGTCTGCTGATAAAGTTCAAGGGGAACGGTTCCAAATACCGCGAAATCCACATGCCAGGGTCGTGGCACCAAATGTTTCTCTGTATCAAAAAGAGGCATAAAGCGTTGGGTAAGTTGCTCAAGTAGTCCCTTGTCATGGCTGATGTCGGCAAACTTCAGTGCGCCGTACCAGGTACATACTTCGGGATAAGTAATGGATCTCGGGGGTGCTGGAGGTTTAAAGCTGTTATGTGGACTTTCGACAAAACGCTGTGCGACCAAACGGCCAACGGTTAGGGGATTGGCTTTTTCGGGCCAATTTTTTAAATCTATGCTTTGTGCCTGACCATATAGTGCCAAGGACACAGCAATACCCGAAAGTATTGACCTCACAATAGTTATCATTAGCTGGGTTTATATTTAGTTATTATACCAAATATCGCTATGCAGCTACTTTTTTGAGGGGTAATTTTCGACCATTTAGGTGGAAATATTGACGGCTGTGATCTGACACCAGAAAGAATTACAAATCCATTAGCACCCGTAGACTCATAAACGCCATTAACACAACGATTGTCGCCCCAATCAATGTCAGCAGAACCGGTTGTTTATAGACGCCCACAATAGCAGGTTTGTAAGCTGCTATCAGCATCACCGTTAGTGAGATCGGCAATATAATACCATTCACAGCACCAGCGATAATCAATAAATGGACAGGCTTACCAACAAAAACAAATATTAGGGTGGAAATCAATATAAAGGCAATAATAATCCAATTTTCATTTTTAGCAATCCGTGCACTGAATGTTTTTATAAATGAAACAGAAGTATAAGCTGATCCGATAATGGAGGTAATCGATGCCGCGAACATCACCACACCAAACAAGCGATAACCAAAATTGCCTGCCGCAAGTTGGAAAACTGATGCTGTAGGATTACTATCGTCAATCGAGAAACCTTGGCTCAGCACACCCAAGGCAGCCAAAAATAGACATACCCTGACTAGCGAAGCGACAGATATTCCCATTACTGCACTTCTATTGACGGTCGGTAAAGCATCAAATCCTTTTACCCCAGCATCAATCAAGCGATGACCACCCGCAAAAGTAATATATCCGCCGACGGTGCCCCCTACCAATGTAATGATCGAAACAAAGTCGATCTTTGCTGGAGCAACTGTACGCAGTACAGCCTCACTCAACGGCGGCGAAGAGATCAATGTGATGTAGATAAATGCCAATATCATAATTGCCCCCATAAGCTGTGTAAAACGGTCCATGGCTTTGCCGATCTGTTTGTTTACAAAAACAGCTATGGCAATGAATGCGGAGATACAAGCCCCGGTCATGACATTTATACCAAAGAGTGCCTCCAGCCCCAATCCAGCTCCGGCGACATTGCCAATATTGAATGCTAGGCCACCGAGGATAATAAGTAGCGAGATAAAACCACCCAAGCCGGGCAATAGTTTATTCGCGATATCCTGTGCCCTCATTTCAGATACGGCGATCACACGCCAGATATTCAACTGAACACCGATATCAATTAGGATGGATACCAGAATTACGAATCCAAAGCTGGCGCCCAGCGATTTTGTAAAAACTGTCGTTTGCGTCAGGAAGCCCGGGCCAATAGCCGATGTCGCCATCAACAATGCAGCACCAATAAGCGCTGAAGTATTTTTTTGTTTCATCGGATCAGTATATCGTGGTCTTGTAAAGTTTGGTTGATTGTCTTGGCAAATTGCAAGGCTTCTGGGCTATCGCCATGGAGGCAGACGGTATCGGCTTGGATATCCACTTCCGGCCCTTGTAGGGAAGCCACTTTTCCTGTTCTGATCATTCGCAGCACCTGTTCTGCTGCTCGCTCAGGTTCATGAATAAGCGCATTTTTATCCGACCTTGTTGTCAATGTGCCATCCTGTTGGTAAGTGCGGTCGGCAAAGACCTCACTATATACCTTCAACCCTTTGTTCCGACCAGCTTTAATCAATTCGCTGTCCGAAAGACCATATAGGATGAGGTTTGGATCGATCGCGTAGATCGCTGTTGCAATGGCATCTGCCAATTCAGGTTTTCGCGCCGCCATGTTATAGAGGGCTCCATGTGGTTTCACATGTTGTAATGTTGTCTGTTGTACCTTGGCACATGCGGCAAGTGCACCAATCTGATAGACGACCAGTTCGTAAACTTCCCGGGCAGTAGTCTGAACCTCCCTTCTCCCAAAACTTACCAGGTCATGAAAACCGGGGTGGGCGCCTATTTTGACATTATATTTCAGGGCTAGCTGAATGGTTTTCATCATTGTCGAAGGATCTCCGGCGTGAAAACCACAGGCAATATTTACAGCGGAAACATAGGGCATTATCGCCTCATCATTGCCCATTGTCCAAGCGCCAAAACTCTCGCCCATATCGCAATTTAAATCTATAGTCAGTTGGTTATTCATATTTCAATGCGATTGCTCTTTTCAATTTAATTAATTTTATTTGCCGCTGTTTCAATAAATTTTGGGCTTCATCCAGTTCGATCCGTTCAAAACGGATGTTATCCTCGGGTCCCTTTTGCGCCAGGAGCGGAAGATCTACAGTAGCAACCTGGCCAATGACGGGATAACCGCCTGTGGTCGGATGGTCAGCCATTAAGATAATTGCATTGCCATCAGGAGGTACCTGGATACTACCAAAGGTAACGGCCGTTGACAACAATTCCTTTTTTTCTTTTAATTGCAATGGACTAGCTTGTAGACGGTAGCCCATCCGATCCGAGTTTTTGCTAACCGTAAATACATCCGCAAAGAAGCTTTGCAGTGAGTCGCTTTCAAACTGATCCCGCTGTGGGCCATCCATCACTCGAATGACTTCAGCCGAAAGGTCGGGATATAGTCTGGGATCCATGCTCCAGGAGAATGATCCCTCTCCCCCGTCATAGGGATGGTTGAAGGCAATCCGATCCTGTTCTTTGAGTGGCCGACCTTGCCAGCCACCTATTTGTCCTTTGCTATAAGTCGACCTGCTGCCCATTACTTTGGGGATATCAAGTCCACCGCCAAAACAAATATAAGCCCGGCAGCCCGAATTTGGTCTCCCGAAGGAGAGCAACGATCCAGCCTCAATCAGGACAGGTTTCCACATCGGTAATGGCTGACCATCAACCTTAGGCGACAGGTCCGCTCCTGTCACAACGATCAGCTGTGTCTGTTCGAAATAAATCGACGGTCCGAGGACGGTACATTCTATTGCGGCTTCGTTGTCTGCATTCCCTAGTATCCTGTTGCCCAGAAGTAAAGCATAGCTATCCATCGCCCCACTAACCGCCATACCGTAGCGCTGTAGACCATAACGTCCCAAGTCCTGTATCGTAGTCAACATGCCCGCCTTGATGATCTTAATACCCATAGGACTCTGTTTTTAGTTTTACAAACTCATCATAAGCTATAGGTACAAAACATACAAGATCCCCCACCTCCAGTAGAGATGGCTTTTCACGGCTGAGGTCAAACAGCTGCAATGGTGTATGCCCAATGATCTGCCAGCCTCCGGGTGTCGCGATCGGATATACCCCAGTCTGCTGTCCCGCTATCCCTACCGCTCCAGCCTCGATCTTCAAGCGGGGCACTTCTTTTCGCGGTGTCGCGATCCGGCTGTCCATACCGCCCAAATAGGGGAATCCAGGAACAAAACCGATCATATATACCCGATATTCTGAGGCACTATGGATATGGATAACATCTTCTTCCGTCACCCCATTATATTGGGCTACATAAGCGAGATCATCCCCATTGTAATAGACCGGGATTTCCTTTTTTACGCCCTTATATTTCGGATCATCGGGTATATCTTGTACGATTGTTTGAAGGTCAGCTAATAGTTCCTGATAGGTAATCGTCAGTGGATCATAGTAAATCGTGATCGTCGTGTAGGCCGGAACATACTCGATTACACCTGGCTGCGACCAGTTTTCGATACAGGTCACGACCTTGCGAACTTGTGTATTGACCGCTTCGGAAAGTGTATCACCAAAAGAAAGGACAATCGCCTGATCTCCCATGGGATAATGCCGAATGATATTTGGCAAAGCTATACCTAAAGACTGCTCGTGGGAACTTCCCATAATCTGTATGTTATAATCTATACAAAGATTGTAAATACCGAACGATAATCAAAAAATAATCGGGTGGTTAATGTAGCAGGCTACATGACTAAAGTTTTTTCGATTTCTTCGGCAGCGAAGGGATAGCGCCGATTCAACAAACACTTTCCTCCTATAATTTCCTAGCTTCGTTTTAAGTTTCACCTACTGCCTTCCTACATTTTTCCTACTGTTGGCCTACTCTAGTAGGCCAACAGTAGGAAAAATGTAGACCAAAAGTGGATCAAGGAGTGAATGAGGTTAGGAAAAATGACAAAGAAAGCAGGAAGTTAGTGCGATAAAATTTTCCACCAATTGTTTCCCCTCTCTTCAGTACTCATTCGGAACCGCTTCGCCCCTTATTCGCCTATCACCTTACTTTTCCCTACTCATTCTCCACTGATTCCCTATATAATAAGTAGGGAATCAGTGGAGAATAGGTAGAGAATATATTAGAGCATGCCGAAGATGGTACGAGCGAGGGGCGAAGCAATGGTGAATATAAAGTGAAGCACTATAACCTGCCAACCAAATTTATTCGATCAAATAATTCCAGTTTTCTAACACATTCGGCATTTCCCAAGTCTCGGATTTGGTTTTGTAGTTATACATAACTCGCGCGTTCTTTTAGAACTACTATTCAACAATAAGGTTTATACCGACCATTTCGGCTTTATACTTAATCTTTTCGATAAGACCATAATAGCTCCAGTTGCGCAACAGGAATTGATCCTTTTTGGCGATTTCTTCTTTATTGGATTGATTGACCAATAAAAGAGTACCCATTCCTTACCAATAACGACGGCAATTGGATGTTCGATGGAGAGGGAAGCTTCGGCGATAACATTACCTTTTAACTCCTTAATCTTCTTCGGAAGCTGGAGGGCCAGCAGCAGAAAAATTTTGCCTTTGACGATTTTGATCGCACTGCTACAGATTTTGATCTGTCCCACAAGGGCGGACTTGATGGACTTTTTTTGGAAACCGAAGCCGGGTAAGTCTAACTCCTTATGTGTTTATATAAACTTATTGGTATTTAATTGGATATTAAAATTATAAAGGTTAAAATGGTTATGGTGGTTATGCTATAGGAACCTATCAGATAGTTTTTTCATAACTCGTTAATTATGTATACCCTATGTTTTGTGGTCAACGACAGCTAATACAGCAATTCATGAAAACCTACAGTTCTATACACCCCACATTTTGTGATCACTAACATCCGCGTCTGGTAGCCCCATCTTCTTGAATTCGTTGTACAGCCCCCTTTCTTTGATACTTTGTAAATTATGGAGGCTATTTTTTATAACTTACCAAACTAAGTATATTTAGTAATTCATAAACGTAATGGCCATCGTCAAACGATTCTCATTCGGTAAACGTTATTTTTTATTAACCTTAACAAAAACTTCGAAAAGATCACTTTGCCAACACAAATAAATTCAGTTGCGAGCTAAGCACCAAATTATCTATCAGCATTTAAATTCACAAAGTTAAACATCTAAAATCAAGACACATAATAACAAACATAGAATTCTATCGCAAAATTATTAAAGCATTAAAATTCATTCAACAAACTCATTACAAAAACTTAACACAAAACAAATAATCAACAGAGAAAATTGTTTATTTTTACAGAAAAATCAAATAAACAAAATTACATTATGAAAGGTATTATTTTCGCTCTATTATCGGTATTACTAATTAGTATCACTGGCTGTTCAAAACTTGACGAAAAGCCCGAAGTTCCTATACAACAATCTCGTTCGTTAAAAGCAAATATCACTCAACCTAACGACCCCAACCTTGATCCCAATTGGGATTGGAATAATAGTGCTCTAAACACAGTTAAGGTTTATTATACTACACAAGCGGGGTCAACTATCAATGAATATAGTATGTTAGTTCCTTGGAAAACACAGGGAAATCCCATGAATCAAATAAATCCCGATATAAAAACAGAAGATGGATGGATCTTGGCCTATAAAGATTTTGGAACTCCAACGCGTGGAGTACATATGCCATACTTTGCGGTGTACAATAAATACCGCGGGATTTTAAGAGTTTTTGTCATGAATTCCCAAAGTATAGGTACTTCGTATTTTTTAGGTTCATTAAAATTTAGAAATTCAACTTATACCAATGCGAGCCTGTCTTTTTTTTCTGACAAAAATTATCTAGATTCCTATGATAAAACAGAAAATCAAGAAGTTATGGCAACAGCAAATCAATTCGGTTCATGGATGAATTTCGATTTCAATTTAATGAACTATGATCCGAACGTTCAGTCGAATCAAATTCTGGACTTAAATATCAAAAGCGTCCTTACTTCACAAATTAAACTTGCTTCAACTGAATTTAGCGCAGTACCACAATATCTTAGTCAGATCACCCCATCTTATGAAAACGGCGTCGGCAAAGTTTTAGCAGATGGCAGTAAAGTTGTAAAAGGTGCCGAAGGACTCACAAGTGCTTTATTAGACTCCAAAAATCTTCTCGAAAAGCTTAAGACGTCCCAGGACCAAAAAGATAAAAGCTTTTTAAACAAGGCATTAGGTTATGGAGAAATTATTCCTGTAGTTGGAAAATACTTGGGAATTATTAAAGGATTTTTCGGTGGTGGCGGTTCTGCTTCGAGCTTCGACCCCATTGTCAAAATTGAAGGAACTCTTAAATTAGATGGATCTGTCGTAACAGCTATTCCTCTATACACTATATCTTTCTCAATGAAAAAAGAAGGAAATATAACACCCAGTTATTACCAACCAGTACGCGATATAAAATTTGGAATATTCTCTTTGAAAAATAAAATTCCTATTACCGGAACAATAGATAATTATACTGAATATAATTCGGGACCTTACGGCACCGATCCTTATACTTGGGCTGAAGGAGCTTTCACTGTTGACGGCAATATACTAAAAAACAATAATTTACAGATCAACCCCGAAATTGGTTTAACACTTAAATCCATCAGAATAAAGGCGAGCTCTTCGCCAGGAGGCACAGATGGAAACGGTTATTTTGTACCATTAACAAACAGCTTTCAATACAACGATTCTACTAGAGAAGGATTTATGTCCGCAAATACCGAAAACTTTAGAATTGGATTAGAACTAATTTTCAAAAGGAATGACGCCCCTGATCCATCAAAAGATTTAATTTTCATGAAGGATTTCGAACCTACGACTGATATATATGTAGATTACATTTATTACAACTAGCCAACGCTAATCGATTCTTCTTAAGTAACTAAAATATAAAACAACGTATTTACCCAAAGGGGTGTGTTTGTTTTATATTTTAGTTCTACGACCTACGTTAAATATTAAAGTCATTAAATAACATTAAGTTTTGCCAGCCTATGGCCTCTTGAGCCAATCTGAGCTTCTACCCACATAAGGATCATATCACTTTCCTTGAATCCTTGGTCGACCTAAATAAGCATAAATTTTCTGCTGTAATCATCCTCTATAGTTAAGTATCGGATTTTCCGAGCATCAAACAAAGCAACGATCACAAAATCTACGCTTTAACAATCATATAAACTGGAAAAAATTGAACGGTCCGAAGGATGTTAAGCAGTGGGGTAACGTCTGGGGTGCTTTCCCTTAAGACTCATCCTCTTTTCCTTATAAATGCGATAAACACGATTGTAATTGTCTTTCCAACCACTCTCTTTTCAATAACACAACAATAAGTTCATTTCCATAACGGACATGCTGAGAATAGCAATACTTTTTGTATCAAAGCATAATAGCCATCATTACATTTGCTGCGTCTATAATATCAACTAGTGTGATCAGCAACAATACATCCGGTTTGGGGGAGAGGCAAATTTTCATCTACTGTTTAATAGAATTATACTTATCATTTTTATATAAAAAAAAGCTGTATCATAAGTAAAATCTAAGTTGACTGTGCGATACAAAATTTGGCCATCAGCTTAAGATCACTCTTTGAAAAAGAAAAAAGGGCAATTTTCGATGTGAAAATTGCTCTTTTTTAGTAAACTAAATCATTTGCTCAAAACTTAATTTGGCAAAGGTTTGCCAAAATCGACTTGTGATACAGCCTCTTTATGAAAATCTATTTTTATTCCATTTAATTGAAAATATAGCGAATACCAATCTGACCTTGCCATCTAGATGCCAAATCAGATATTGCATATGGTTTATTATCTGTCGGCGCACTAAATGTATATCCTCCACTATTGTAAGAAATAAGGGTCAAAGCTTGATTGTTTACAAAGTTATTTCTTCCCCACTTTTTATTTAATAGATTACCAACATTAAACACATCAAATGTCAGTTGTAAACGATTTTTCGAACCTTTGATCATCACTCCCAAATCTTGAGTAATTCTCAAATCAAATTGATGCTGCCAAGGGAGGCTAGATCCATTTCGTTCTACATATTGACCACGTTTAGAATTTAAATATTTATCTCCATCAATATACTGATTTAAAGCCTCCCATTGTTGGGCTGGTGTAGCAATAACCTCACCTGCACGATTTTTTAAATCAACTAAATTAATTTCAGAAGCTGATTTAGGTACATATAGTAAATCATTACTAAATGCTCCATCACCATTCAAATCCCCGTTATAAAGATAAGTAAATGGTTGGCCTGAAACTCCTGCATAAAACAAACTTACTCCAGTAGAAAACAATTTATTCCTACCATAAGAAATATTATAACCCAAACTTCCTATAATGCGATGTTGAATATTATAATTTGAAATTGTTAAATCAGGATTATTTGGATTTGTGACAACTTGAACAAATTCCCAGTTAGATAAAGCTGTACTACTGCTACCATCATTCACTGACTTAGCTTTTCCATTAGTATAAGCAACCATAGCACTTAAGCCATTCGAAAATGACTTTTGTAACTGAGCAGTCAAACTATAGGTGTATCCTTTACTCGAATTATCCATCAAGATGACATTCGTAAAATCTGTGGAATTTACTCGTTGTCCAGCATAAGATGGTCTTGTATCTGCACCACCTGTCAATTTTGAATCAATCGGAGCAATCGATTCTTTAATATTGATATCTGAATAAACGATATTATTTAAGGTCTTAGAATATATACCTTCCAAAGTCGCTTTTACTCCATAAGGAAGAATAAATTCACCTGCTAAATTGAATCTAGCAACTTGTGGGATCTTAAAATCTTCGTTAACCAAATTCACTTCAGCCTTTGTACTTCCAGTACCCATATTTTTTTGGTTCTCAATAACTGGGTCAAATCCTTTTCCGCCATTTATTGCAGTACCTCTAGCATCAACTGTTCCAAATAACATTCCACTATTTGTGAACTGATTTGATAACCATACAAATGGAACGCGTCCTGTAAAAATACCTGCACCACCTCTTACTACAATTGATCTATCACCATTAACGTCGTAATTAAATCCTAGACGAGGAGCCCATAACAATTTTCCACTCGGTGTATTATCTGTACGATATCCCGGGAAGCTAGCTTCAATCTTTTCATTTCTAAGAGGCTTATCACCAATAATTGGCACATCGACTCTAATTCCATAAGTTAACCTTAGATTATCAATAACTTCGGATTCCCCTTGAGCGTAAAATCCGAGCTGTGCTGCATCAAATTTTGCAGAAGGTCTATCCTCGCCAGGAATAAGAGAGTAAGTCGCCCGGACTCTATTAGGTTTATTATTTAAATAATCTTCAACACTGTTGAAGTCCCAACGACCGTTAAGGTTATTTATGAATAAATTCCTAAATTTGAAGAATTCATTATGGGTACCAAAAGTAAATGTATGCTTTCCAACGTTCCATTTGAAATTGTCAGTAAATTCAAAGACGTCCTGATCTAGCTCATTTGCAACTGAACTTCTTTGAGAACCAAATTCTGCAGAATTACTAGATTTTCCATCTATATTTAATATAGTTATTTGAGGGAATAAAGCTCCTGCGGTCTCTCTATTGTCTCTAATTGAAGAATAACCTATAATTAAGTTATTTGAAAAACGACTATTAAAGTTACTTCTAAGTTCAGCTACTGCAACATGTTGTTTGTTCGTAAATTTATAGGAATTGTTTCCAAATCTAAAAAAAGTACTATTTCGACTTATATTGTCATCAAATGCATCAATGTAATTATAGCGAACCGACAATGAATGCTTCTCATTAATATTCCAGTCTAACTTGGTAAAGATCTTATTATTTTGTGTCTGGACGTCTTGAGCTAAAAAGGAACCTACATCATATCCATATTTATCCATTGAATATTTAGCAATTGCCTCAGCAGTTTGTAGAGAAATCGCTGACCCCACTTCACCTGCATTATTAGCCAATGGATATGTCTTCCGTCCCATCTCTCCATTCACAAAAAAGAATAATTTATTTTTCACTATTGGTCCACCAATTCGAAAACCGAATTGATTGTCTGAGAAGTCAGTTGATTTTGCATTTGTCAGAACATTTTTTCCGATGGTATTTTGATTTCTACCAAAGAAGTAAACAGATCCTTCTACAGTATTCGTTCCCGAACGAGTCACGGCATTTACACCGCCTCCTGTAAAGTTACCTTGCGTGACATCATAAGGTGCTAAAACTACTTGGATCTCTTGAATTGCATCTAACGAGATAGGTTGAGTACCTGCTTGTCCTCCAGGTGTCCCTCCTGTACCTGATAAACCGAAGACATCGTTATTAACCGCACCATCAATAGTAATGTTGTTATATCTATTACTCACTCCCCCAAAAGAATTACTCCCTGTCGCTTGTGGAGTCAACCGAGTGAAATCTTGTAAGCTTCTACTTAAAGTAGGCATTCCTTCTAATTGTTTTTTCCCAACAACTGTAGAAGCTCCCGTTTTCGTCCCGGCTTGTTTCGAGCCAAACCCCGTCACAATGACCTCCTCTAAACTAGTTGCCATATCTCCAAAAACTGGATTTAAAACAAACGGTTCACCTAATTGTAAGTACACATCTTCGTAAACGATAGGCTGTTGTCCTACATAAGTTACTTCAATTTTATAAGGTCCCCCAACCCGCATATTTGCTAAGTTAAACCTTCCAGCAGCATTTGCAGATCCAGTATAAACTGTTCCCGATGGCACATGCGTTGCCTTGATAGTAGCTCCCGAAGTTAGACTGCCGTTTGCTTCTTTTACAATACCTGTAACGCTACTTGTCGTGACCTGAGCTTGTACAGCACCATAACTGGCCATTACAAGAGCGAAAAAGAGTAAAGATCTTTTCATATAATGTGATTTGTTAAAAAATGTTAAGCAAAATTACTAAGAGATTTCAAATAACAAAGGACTTAATATAAACTTAACATACTATAGCACATCTACTTCCTTCCATCTATTCGAAAATCCGTACTTTCGCACATAATTTTTTAATAAAAAAAACGTTATAACACCTTTTAAACCTCCATTTCCAAAGAACCAACTCTATATAAAATAGTTTTCCACAGTCAATCCCTCCGACTTATTTGTAACAACATTCTTCCTTTGCGTACTTGAACTTTTCGAAAAAAATTCATTAACTTTCTATCAAGCGAGAATTTTATTGATCAACTCGTTTTTTGTAGCAATTGCGCTACTACGCCTTGTATTTATTTAAAAATTAGAAACTATTGTCCGAGCGAACTGGTTTTCTATAAAAATCTGTTTTAAAAAACGGAGAACTTTTTAGAAATTCGCACACCTTTATAATTCAACTTTTTTCATGGAAGTCGGTATTCAAAATTCTTCTTTTCAGGAACCCGCAGACATTAAATTGTCTCCAGCGGGACTTTCCTTCTTAGCTTCAGCAGCTAAATGGGCCAATTTTTTGGCCATTCTCTGTTTTATCCTTATTGGGTTATCGGCCATAACCATGATTAGTTTGATGTTCGGAGCGAGTGCACTATCATTAGATCAAGGTGAATATATCTCAGCCGGTACGATATCAACGTTCGGCATACTTTACCTGCTGATGATGGCTTTCTCCTGTCTCCCGATCTATTTCCTCTATAATTTTGGATCCAAAGCAAAAAAAGCAGTCGAAAATCGCGATAGCATCCAGCTCGAACTCTGCCTCGAGGCTCTAAAAAAACATTATAAGTTTATCGGGATCATAGCCATCATCACCATCGGATTTAATTTCTTGGGGCTTGTAGTAGGCATTATATTAGGTATCCATGACGCAATCGCTGGCGTATAGATTGGAATTAACAGAACAATATCTTCATAAGCATTTCCAAGGCTAGCAACGGAATAGCTTCGCTATTCCGTTGTCTATCGATCCCCTCCTCTTTCTTCTCCTACTTATACCAATCCTAACAATACGATCAGAGAAACAAATTGTTTCGAAGTTTTTTTTGGTAATATTTTTCATTTAATTTAATTTTTTCCAAACAATATCTTGCTTAAATCGTTATAGCAATAATGAAAGGAAAAATAAGATCAACAGTTCTTATACTTTCAGTTTGAAAACAACCAATTTGTATAATCTAAAACCTAACCTTTATGCAAAAAAATAGCGCATTCATTTACTATTACACCCTGTTTTAGCTAATTAGGGAACTAGCTAAAACAGACAGTCAAGGCTGTACGGAAAACCTGAATAAGAAGAAATAACCAAATTATTTAAACAAACTTAAACCATTTTTATTTTTTTAGGGCAACTCCTGTCTTGGGGGCTCCTTGTCTTTAAAAAGGAAGAATTGATGAGCGCATTATGCGTAATCTTCCCAAAAGTAAATAAACCAATTAATTCACCTAATTACCTAACATTATGCAAAAACGAAAAGAAAAACTGTTTCTTTTCCTATTGCTCTTTACCCTACCCATGCTGTCTTTTGCTCAAAAGCAGCTTACCGGTATTGTGAAAGATGCATCAAATGGAGAAAAAATCGAAGGCGTTACCATTCTCAAGAACAGGGTTCCGCTAACGAAGACCAACGCGAATGGAGAGTTTCAGCTCTCCGGTACTGTGGGCGACAGCCTAATCTTTAAGTTTGTGGGAAAGAAAGATGAAACCCGTGTCATCGGTCCACAGAACATTATTGAAGTATTATTATACGATGATGGAAAGAGTCTTGATGAAGTTACCGTCGTCGCCTTCGGAACGCAGAAAAAAGCAACGGTAGTTGGTGCCATTACCACTGTAAAAGCTTCGGAGTTGAGAATTCCGGCAACCAACCTCACTAGCGCCTTCGCGGGGCGCATACCCGGTGTGATTTCCTTTCAGAACTCAGGCGAACCGGGTGCAGATAATGCCCAGTTCTTCGTCCGAGGGGTAACAACATTCGGCTATCAGGCTTCCCCATTGATCCTAATTGACGGTTTTGAATCGACCGCTGACAATCTCGCCCGGATGCAGCCCGATGATATTGAAAGCTTCTCCATATTAAAAGATGCCTCAGCAACCGTACTCTATGGAGCCCGTGGTGCGAATGGTATTATCATGGTCACGACCAAAGCGGGAAGAGAGGGTCCTGTAGGATTGAATGCCCGTGTAGATGTCAATACCGCATCACCGACCCGAATGATTAAAATGGTTGATGGTATTGACTACATGAAACTCTATAATGAGGCGCGCATGACCAGAGATCCTATTCTTGGTCCTTATTATTCCCAGCAGAAAATACAGTCGACTATAGATAACGAAAATCCCATGATCTTCCCTAATATTGACTGGTACAATACCCTGCTCAAGAACTATACAGTCAATACCAAAGCCAATGTCAATCTCAGCGGTGGTGGACAGGTCGCGACATACTATGTATCAGGTGGTTTTGATAAAGAGTCTGGCTTGCTTAAAGTCGATGATCGAAATAATTTCAATAATAATATCAATATCAATCGTTTTTTTATTCGGTCAAATGTGATCTTTAAACTGACAAAAACGACCACCTTAGACACCCGGATCCAAGGTCGGTTTGAGCGTTATAACGGGCCTTTCCGATCGGCAAGCGATATCTTCCGGATGGTCATGAACAGCAATCCTGTTGATTTTCCGGCAGTGTTTTCCCCTGATGCCAAAAACGAATTTGCGCAACACACTTTATTTGGAAACACCTTTGTAACAGGATCACTCAAAAACAATCCCTATGCCGAGATGGTGCGGGGTTATGAAGACCGTAATGAAAATACTATCACAGCGCAGGCTACCTTGATGCAGGATCTGGCATTTCTGACACCGGGTCTGAAACTCCAAGGCCGGGCTTCGGTGACAACTTGGAGCAAATATGCTGGTACCAGGAGCTATGATCCCTTTTATTACGATCTGGAAAATTACAACCAGATTACAGGCGAATACAGTCTCTATAGTCTCAACCCGACAACAGGTCGAGCAACGCTGGGCGATGTAGAGCCCAAAAGAGATGCCAGCTCCAATTATTATTTCGAGGCTCGTTTTAACTGGAACCGTAGTTTTGGTAATCACAACTTAGGCGCCATGACCGTAGGTATGATCGAGGAAAAATTGCTGACATCCGGAAATAGCAACTCCATTTACGAAACCTTACCCGAACGCAATATGGGTAACTCGGGACGTCTAACCTATGATTTCGACAATAAATACTTTGCGGAATTTGCCTATGGTTTAAATGGCTCGGAAAAATTTATGGGACAAAAACGCTTCGGTTTTTTCCCTTCCTTGGGTGGAGGCTGGATGGTCTCGAGCGAACGCTTTTTTGAACCACTCAAATCTGTCGTCAGTACATTAAAACTGCGCGGTACCTGGGGACGTGTCGGAAACGACGCCATTGCCGAACGGAAAGATCGTTTCTTTTACCTATCGGATATTTCAAGGGGTAATAATGCTATGTATCGTTGGGGAACCGATTTTATGAATGCTTATAATGGATTTAATGTAAACCGCTACGCTAATCCAGATATCACCTGGGAAGAGTCCGAAAAATGGAATGTTGGTGTGGAAGTCAATTTCTTTAATGAGTCGCTCAAATTGCAGGGGGACTTTTTTAAAGATGTGCGGAACAAAATCTACATGCGACGGGAAAACTTCCCTGCATCTGCAGGACTTGAAGCGGCCATCAGTGGTAATGTGGGCAAAGTCAGTTCACAGGGATTTGATGGCTCGCTGACCTATCAAAAATTCTTCGGTACGGATCTCTGGCTCTCGGCCCGGGCCAATTTCACCTATGCTACCAATAAATACCTTGCACTGGACGAGAAAAACTATGCAGATACCTACCTCAAAAAACTCGGCCACAATTTGAGGCAAGAATGGGGATTACTTGCTGAGCGGCTATTTGTCGATCAGTATGAAATTGATAATTCTCCAAGGCAGGATTTTGGCGAATACATGGCCGGCGATATCAAATACAAGGATATCAATGGTGACGGCATTATCAATGATAACGACAGGATCCCAATGGGATACCCTACTGTTCCGGAGATCCAATACGGTTTCGGTATGTCTGCAGGTTATAAAGCTTTTGATTTTTCCTTCTTCTTTCAGGGAAATAAAAATGTCTCTTTCTTTATTAACTCCACCGCCGAATCTAATCCAAACACTGGATCTTATGGAATAGCTCCCTTTGCTTTCCGCAGAAATGCATTGGCTATTATTGCCGAAGACTACTGGAGCGAAACTAATCCCAATACCCATGCATTCTGGCCGCGTCTGTCTACAGACCCCATCAATAATAATACACAGCAATCTTCCTGGTGGTTGCGCGATGGCTCTTTTATCCGTCTCAAATCACTCGAAATCGGTTACAGTCCGCGAAATTTAGAACGTTTTGGCTTCGGCAAAGGCAGCCGGATCTATATCAGTGGCGAAAATCTGGCTGTATTCAGCCCATTCAAACTCTGGGATCCGGAATCGGGACGAAATGGACTCGGCTATCCGCCAAACCGACGGTTTAATGTTGGTATTCAATTATCATTTTAACGCATAACGGACTTACACATGAAAACAATAAAATACATCGCAATCGCAATAGCTTTCGTTTTGGGTTCCTGCTCCAAGTACCTTGATGTGGTGCCTGACAATACCCTAAAACTGGAAGATATATTCAACATCAAAGTTGAAGCTTACAATGCACTAGCCAAAGTATACAGCTACCTGCCCAATGATGATCAGACGCATGTCACTTCCTGGTCGCTGGGAGACGAATGGCTCGGCCGGCTAGATCTTAACACCAATACAGGCAATCTGCGGGCAATCCGTATTATGCGGGGTTTACAATCGCAGACCTCACCTCAACTCGGACTTTGGTCCGGTACCGAAGGTGGCAAACCGCTTTATCAGGGTATACGTCAATGTGAGGTCTTCCTGGCCAATATTGATAAAGTACGTGATATGACCGAAGGGGAAAAAGCAGAGTGGAAGGCGCAAGTCAAATTTCTAAAAGGCTATTTTGCTTTTTTGCTGATTCAGCGTTATGGTCCTATCGTTCTACCTACGGGCCTCGCTTCCCCAACATCCACGCCAGAGGAATTATTTTTGAGCCGATCCAAAGTAGAGGATTGCTTTAATTACGTATTAAACCTGATGAATGAGGCTATTCCGAATCTGACCGAACGTGTATCTTCCAACAACCTCGGACAGATCGACCAGGTAGCAGCCAAAGCTATCAAAGCCCGGGTTCTTGTGTTTAGAGCCAGTCCATTTTTCAATGGTAACCGTGAGTACTTTGGCGACTTTATGGATAGTGATGGCCAGCCGTTCTTTCCGCAGGCTGAAGATAAGGAGAAGTGGAAGGCGGCCATCGATGCACTTAATGAAGCCATCACACTATGTGAAGCAAACGGATTGGGACTCTATCATTTTGCAAAGGAACCTTTTATTTATGACCGTGCCGCATTCACCGCAAACCCCGAAAGAATGCAAACGTTATATAACCTACGGATGCTTATCGTGGATCCATGGAATAAAGAGCTGGTTTGGGGTAATTCAAACATCGGCTATTATGACCAAGGTGAACTAGCTCATTCCTCTAATATCCGTTTGCCTGAAGGCTATGGTGATGGGGTCATTAACGAGCCCTCTTATTCCTGGCAGTGGATGGGCGCAACTTATCAGATGGCCGAACGGTATTATACCGAAAATGGATTGCCTATTGATGAGGATCTGACCTATGATTTCAGCAATAAATATGAAATCATCAAGACACCGGCCACCAATGAAAGCGGCTATACGCACTGGAACGGCTACATGCAGCCCAATACCGAAACCATCAGATTATACATGAACAGAGAGCCCCGGTTCTATGCCAATCTGGGTATTACAGCGGGTTATTGGCGGTCACATACTGTCCGCATCAATACCATGTTTTATGGAAATTCACATGGTGGCTATAATTCGTCACAGCATACGACGGACTTTTTTGCGACGGGTATCGGTACACAAAAGATGGTGCATCCAGAGTCGCAATCTGGGGCCTGGCAGCGTACGATTAAATTTCCTTATCCCATTATCCGAATGGCTGATCTGTATCTGATGAAAGCGGAAGCGCTAAACGAATATTCGGGTCCATCACAGGAAGTATATTCCCTCCTGGATCGTGTGCGAGATCGTGCCGGAATCCCTTCTGTGGAAAAAGCCTGGTCTGATGCCTCACTCGCCAAAACCGTCAATAAGCATCGTTCGAAAGAGGGTCTACGGGATATTATTCTGCAGGAACGTGGTATTGAGTTTGCATTTGAAGGCATCCATTTCTGGGATATGATGCGTCACAAACGGGCAACAGCGGCGTTTTCAATGCCAATATGGGGCTGGAACCATACCGGGACCACAGGTACTTCATTCTTTGTCCTTGATGTCAAACAGGAAAGACGCTTCACGATCCGGGACTGCCTGTGGCCAATCGATCTCAATGAGATGAATACAAATGGCAAACTTATTCAAAACCCAGGTTGGTAACGTCAAATTCTTATTGTAACAATTAATAACGATAAACATGATCAGATTAAATCTCCAATATATCGCATTTAGTTTACTATTGCTTTTCTTTTCCTGTAAAGAGGTTGAGCGATTTTCTCCGGCGGCGGACGATAGTACGCCACCCGGAAAGATAGAACTGCGCAGGTATACACCTTTATACGGTGGAGCCCGCTTTTTTTACAATATACCAAAGGATGAAGACCTTATCAGCATCGATGCCGTCTATACCAATCCCAATGGCAAATCATTCACCTTTTCAGCATCTTATTTTGTGGATTCTTTAGATGTATATGGATTGCCAAGCACCGATGAATACACTATACAACTGTATGCGGTAGACCGCACCGGCAACAGATCAGAGCCACTGGATGTAAAAGTGAAGTCACTGGAACCTGCTTTTACGAGGGTGGCCAGTTCTATACAAGTGAAACCGGGCTTCAGTTCCTTCTTCCTGGACTGGGAAAATGAGCTCAAACAGGACGTCAATGTTTATGTAGACTTTACATTTAACCAGAATGGCACACCTCGCAGCCTGACATCGGTCTTTTCGTCCAATCTGCCAACCGACCGTAGGTTTATAAACGACCTGGTGCTACCACCGACAGAGAAAGTAAGCGTGAAAGTTCGTGTCGAAGACAGCTATGGGAATACCACCGCTATCATAGACAAAGGGAATATTTCCCTCCTCGAAGATACGAAAATACCGAAAAAAGACTGGGTATTACCCAAAACGGCTGATCTCATTGGTGGTGTCCCGATGGCTTTTGGCGACGGACTAGAAGGGCGCTCGCGCTACGTCATAGACGATATCATAGACCGTGGTGACAACCTCAACTTTATGCACACCCACGGAAGGGGACGAACCGGAAAAACGGCTGATGGCAATATGCCATGGAACTTTATCATCGACCTGGGTGCTTATTATGAGCTGAGCCGCATTATTACCGTACAACGGCACTCCGGGGGATTGGCCAATATCTCTAGAGGGCAGTACTACCGCAGCGAAAATGTCGGAAGGTTCAAAATGTATATCTGGGATGATGCCAAACAAGACTGGGAACCTGTATCAGAGCACTTTATTCCGGTTCCTTTTGGAATCAGTGAACTTGAATTTGTGAAGAAAGGCGAAGCTGGCGATATGGCTTATATGTATCCCGATAATCCGAAGTACACGAAGAAGACAAGATGGTTCAGGTATGAAGCTGTAAAGGGTTTTACATCTGACTATACCTTAGATGATGCGAACTGTCTTTCCGAAATCACCCTTTACGGACGCAAAAGTAACTAAATAGAGACCTCAAAGACATAAAGTATGAAAACAAAAAATAAGTTCAGAAAAATAGCTGGGTTTTTAGTTGTCTTGACGTTAATGGCTTTTAGCTTTTCCTGCAAGAAAATGTACGATAATATAAAACCCTATGCGGAGGAAACTGTGTATCCGCAACGCTATGATACCATTGCTGCCAAGATAGGCTATGAACGGGTCGAAATTGATCTGATAAAGGCAGGACGGATTCCCTCGAGTCAGATCCGGATGGGAAAATCCAAAAAAACGATTGTTGAATATGACAATCAGAAAATCATCATTGATTCATTGGTTTCCTGGTTAAATATCAAAGGACTCAAGCAGTCTAAACTATACCGCTTTAAAGTCTATACAATAGACGAATTTGACAATAAGTCGGTACCACAGCAAATCGCTGTCATTCCATTTACCGAAAGCGATGTAAAAAACCTGGTCATCGCTTCTCCGCGGATTATGACCTCGCCGAATGCGATGGTCATCGACTGGACGAGCTCGCTATCATCGATCCTATTGACTTATAAAAGTCTTTCTTATGAATATAAAGATAAGACCGGAAAAGTAATTACAGGAACCCGAGGGGCCTCACCGCGTATATTTGCGGCAAACCTCAATCCCGGATCAACGGTGGCAATGAAGCTGTCTTATAATGTCATCCCGAAAGTAGGTGGACAGGAAATAGTAGACTCGATCACCTATACGCAGACGCTCGATATCACTTTACCGACCGGAGAGACAACCTTCAATCCAACTGAGCGGGATATCCTCATCGCGAACGGGGTCACAACCTTCAATGCGAATGTCGCTGCGGGGATTAAGAAATTGACCTTTCCGATTCACACGAATAGTTTACAGGATTTATTCTATTTTTCCAATGTAACTGAATTGGATCTGACCGGCGGTGAGCTGTTTAACGTTAAAACCCTTGATTACAATAGAAATGGCGTGGTCAAAACGATAGGTGGTGGCAAGTTTCAGCCTTTTATACGCCATGTATCGGCCATATCAAATGGGAATGCACAAGCGATGTTAGATCTGCTGGATCTGGGGATAATCAAAAAAATTAAATATATCCCCAATTCGCTAGGAATAGACGAGTTACTGAAACGCTATGATGGTAAAAACATTGTCGAATGGGTGACACCTCCGGATGAAAGTTTGATTCCGATGAATTTCTTCCTAGACGGAAAGATTCAGGACAATAACTGGGCAACGGATATTGTCAATCCAGCGACGGACGCCCCGGCGGGAACAGATATTGTGAATCCGATGAAAATAACGTTAAAGGCAGCGAGTGCTTCCTTTGTATTTACACTTCCAAAGGAATATCGATTTAATATCGCAACCTACAAATATCTTAAATTTAAGGTCTATGCACCCGACAAATCTAAATTCACTGGCAGTTACAGCGCATTTCAAAAATTGTGGCCTAGATTTATGAACTATATGTGGGCATTTTCCAGTGAAAGTGCTTTTGGTCAGGAGTACTGGGAGCTGGACAGAAATGCCACCCCGATTCCAGACAGCGATCTGACAAAATGGAAGGATGTGACCATCGATTTGTCTTCGGCAAAAGACAAACACAACAGGGTAATTGTCATTAACATTGGTGGTGAACCTGGCGGAACATTCAGTCCACCAGCAGATATTATTTATTACTTTGCTAATTTCAGGTTTTCAAAATAACGCAAAGAAATGATCCCCTCAAAAAACTGCTAGCGTTGAATAGTCGAAAATAGACCATAAGGGGGATTCGAAAAAATGAAATAAAAAACGGGAGTGTCCAAAAAGATTGGACACTCCCGTTTTTTATTATTCAACATGAAGCATATAAACTATGCCTATATTTTTTTCTACTTTTTGTAATACCGCATTGCATTTGGAATCTGCTTCTCAATATCGGCAATACGTCGCGCATCACTTGGGTGAGTGCTCAAGAACTCTGGCTGTCCTTTTTGGCTACCCGCTGCCATGCGCTTCCAAAATCCAATGGCTTCGTTTGGATCGTAGCCCGCCAATGCCATAATAATTAACCCAGCCTGATCTGCAGAAGATTCATCGCTACGTGAGAATTTTAACTGGGCCAAGCTGCCCCCCAAACCATACAGGTTATTAAAAATCCCAAGGGAGCTACTACCAGTCATTCCTGCTGCTGAGCCCAGAATCTGACCACCCATTTGTAAAGCCATCTGGTTGGATGCCTGCGCTACGGAGTGCTCTTCAATGGCGTGGGCAATTTCGTGCCCCATCACTGTCGCCATACCAGCCTCGGTACGCGTTACTTGAAGTATTCCTGTATACACAGCAACTTTCCCACCTGGCATACACCAAGCGTTTACATCATCACTCTTCACCAGGTTAAATTCCCAATTGAAATTATATTTATTGGCTATACCTTTGCTCTGCAAGTACTGATTGACAGCAGTTGCTAATCGGTTACCTACACGTTTTACCATCGCCGCGTCAGCCGTACCGGTAATAACCTTTGTATTATTTTTTGACAAAAAATCTTTGTACGCCAGCGCAGCCTGTTGGTTGACCTGGTCAGCACTGACTAATTTCAAATATTTTTTTCCAGTAACAGCTGAAGTAGCACAACCTGACAACCCCGATGCCAGCGCTACACAGGCCAATACGATAGCCGAATACTTAAACATGCTTTTCATATGTATCTTATTATTCATCTGTGTTTGTTTCAATTGCATTCATGAGCTCGCAGGCCCAGTCTCGTTTTCAATGGTTATATGAAATGTCTAGACTAGATTCGGCAGGGTATCTGCTTCTCCAGCGCAGCTTTCTCATAATATTCTATTAAATACTTTTTTAGGATGCAATTATTGTGCCTATTCTTTTGCCTTTGTTTTTTTCTTGAATAGATAAATCTTGGACTCATGTCCTTTTAGCAGGCGCTCAATATTCTTTTGATGGGTAATTAATAGCAGCGTACAGATGGCAATACCATAAAGCAATACCGAAGGAATGGTAGTTTTAAAAATAAATGCCAAGCTAAATGGAAAAGCAAACCCGGCCGAAATTGAACTTAGGGATACATAATGTGTCGTCAATAGGATAATGACAAATACCGATACACAAACCAAGGCTGCCGGCGTATGTATCGCCAGGATCATCCCACACAATGTCGCCACCCCTTTTCCTCCCCGGAAGCCCGCAAATACAGGAAATAGGTGCCCTATCACGGCAATCACTCCCAAAGCCAACTGAAAATTAACGAACTGAACATCACTGGTATTTTGGCCCAACTCAATTAGATAGGCGAGATTTGTTGCTGTCCAACCCTTGAATATATCCACAAACATCACGATAGAGCCGGCACGCGGTCCTAATACACGAAAGGTGTTAGTCGCTCCAGCATTACCACTCCCATACTCACGAACATCTACGCCATAAAATGCCTGACCTAACCAAACTGCTGTAGGTATAGAACCAAACAAATAAGCTAGTAATACTGCAATTACTAAATAAATCGATATCATTAAATTAAATCAGTTCTTATAATAATTTGGCTTTCAGACTAAGATCTAAGCTCTTGACACTGTGTGTCAAAGCGCCCACCGAGATATAGTCTACTCCGGCCTCTGCATAGGCCCGAATGGTTTCAAATGTTATTCCCCCAGAAGCTTCTGTCTTAAATCGATGATCGATAATTTTAACAGCTTTAGCCACATCCGCAGGTGAAAAATTATCCAACATGATTCGGTCCACTTCGCCAAAGTTAAGAACTTCGTCAAGTTCCGCAAAATTTCGGACCTCTATTTCTATTTCAATTGGTTTATTTAATTTCTTTCGATAGTCATTTGCGCGTGTCAACGCCGGTATAATCCCCCCACTATAATCCACATGATTGTCTTTGATCAGAATCATATCGAATAATCCAAACCGATGGTTGGTGCCCCCTCCTATTTTGACCGCTTCCTTTTCCAATACGCGAAGTAAAGGTGTTGTCTTACGGGTATCCAATACCTCTGTATCCGTACCTTTCAACAGCTCCACATATTTTCGGGTTGTCGTCGCTATACCACTCATACGTTGCATCACATTCAATACCAAACGCTCTACCAACAGAATACTCTGGATATTTCCGCGAATGTAAAACGCGATATCACCAACTTTTACCTGGCTTCCATCAGGAATAAATACCTCACAGGCCAAGGTTTCATCGATGTAACTCATGATCGCCTGAGCAACCTCTACGCCTGCCAAAATACCGTTGTCCTTAACAATCAGTTTCGCTTCTCCCTGTGCTCCCACCTCTATCGTGGATAAAGAGGTATGATCACCATCTCCGAGATCTTCCGCGACTGATTGTTTTACAAACTGCGCCAAATAATCCTTGATTTCCTTCTCCATAAATACAATTTATTGGGCTAAGATGTGGAATAATTTTTTAATCAAAAAATAGAATGATAAAAAAATAGCGTCTGACTTAACTTTTATCGATCCGAAGTTCTTCTATTGTCTGACTATTGGATCCCGCACTTATCTTAATAAACACACGGTAATTGGCTTGTTCGGTCGCTAATGAAAAGGTGAAATATTGATAACCATTGTTTGCATTACTGGCCTGGGTCAATTTGATCGTCTTGGGTTTATGTTGGTTAAAAAATGTACCCAGCATAATCTCGGACTGGTATTTGGTATACACTCCATTTTCTCCCAATAGGGACAGGGTTAGATTGGAACCAAAATATTTCGCAATATTCTTTGCATTCCCCTCCTTTAAATAGGTTTTTAGTTCTTCGGAAATACTTCCAAAAGACTCCTCTCCTCCCCATGCAACAGGCTGTGACGAATAGTTTAAATCTTTCAAAAGATGCCCCGAGGCGTTAGTGTGTATAAAAAGACTATAAACAAATATAAAGACGCAATAGCTTAAAAGTTTCATATAGCTCAAAATAAGACAGAACAGTTTCCACAAATAGATATATCAATCATTAGGTAGCATAGATTATACTAAACATAAACTATGCCACAAACCTATAAAATTATTGCATATAAACAAGGGAAGTTTTTAAAGACGCATTGATAGATTCTAAAATTAAGGTTATCTTTGTTATACGATGAATAAGAAAAAAGTTGCACTCATGATCCTAGACGGGCTAGGATACGGAAAACATGATAAATCAAATGCAGTTGAAGCTGCAAATACCCCATTTTTAGATCATTTATTGGAAACATACCCAAATTCAAGTCTGGAAGCTTCCGGTGAAGCCGTTGGCCTTCCTG
>Ga0213827_1000195_pt1 | contig 65564 bp, 68 predicted proteins | sample MC6MC0898MG_FD_180669 | JGI IMG/M metagenome (GOLD analysis project Ga0213827, IMG submission 180669) | Enriched soil aggregate microbial communities from Iowa State University, Ames, United States - MC6-MC0898-MG | ecosystem: Environmental > Terrestrial > Soil > Unclassified | place: USA: Iowa...
ACCTGCTGCCGAAAACTGCGTAACTCATTGTTTACCAAGGAGTTTTCCGTTTCGACTGCGCCGGAAGTGGGGCGAATTATAGACATCCAGAATCTGCCGTCAACTGCTAATTTGGTTTTTCTATCAAAAGCTGGAAAGCCGAAGCAAAACCCACAGCCGAGATAAAGAATGCGCAGTATATTGCTCAACTCGTCTTAGTTGCGCATGATGTAACACATACCTGCCTATTACCCTGGAAGACGCCCCGCAATGAATGAGCAATCCCGCAGCCTGACCTCGACCCTGTTCCCGGTTGGCCTGCTATTAATAGCCATGGCGTCGATTCAGTCCGGCGCCTCCCTGGCCAAGAGCATGTTCCCGGTGGTCGGCGCTCAAGGCACCACAACCCTGCGCCTGATTTTCGCCAGCGTGATCATGATCCTCCTGCTGCGTCCCTGGAAGGCTAGGCTGACCGCCCGTTCGCTGCAAACGGTAGCGGTCTACGGCGTGGCGTTGGGCGGCATGAACCTGCTCTTCTATATGTCGCTGCAAACCGTTCCACTGGGCATTGCCGTGGCACTGGAGTTCACCGGCCCCCTGGCCGTAGCCATCTACGCGTCACGCAAGGCCATCGACTTCCTGTGGATTGGCCTGGCCATCGTCGGCTTGCTACTGCTGATCCCCACCGATGCAGCCAGCGCGAGCATTGACCTCATGGGTGCCGGATATGCACTGGCCGCGGGCGTCTGCTGGGCGCTGTACATTCTCTTCGGGCAGAGAGCCGGCGCCGACAATGGCGTGCAAACGGCCGCCCTGGGCGTGATGATTGCCGCTCTCTTCGTCACACCTTTCGGTGTTGCCCACGCCGGCGCTGCCTTATTTACGCCGGCGCTAATCCCAGTCGCACTGGGCGTCGCCGTATTGTCCACGGCCCTGCCCTACACCCTGGAAATGATCGCCCTGACCCGGATGCCTGCGCGCACCTTCGGCACCCTGATGAGCGTTGAGCCCGCCATTGCAGCCATGTCCGGCCTGCTGTTTCTCAATGAGTACCTGTCAGTGGCCCAGTGGATGGCCATCAGCTGCATCATCCTGGCTTCGGTGGGTGCTACCTTGACCATGGGTCGGGAAGCCAAACCTATGGTGGCGACTGATTGAGAAACATTCCTACAAAGGTCTGGCATTTCTCATTCAATTAGGCCATGTTTAGTCGCTATTCGGAATTTGACATGGACAGTTCGGATAGGGAACTTACACCCCGTAAAGCAAAAGCGTAGGCTGTCAGGCTCGGTTGCCAGACCCGAGACCGCAATAGGGAAAGGAATGAAACGATTTTTGGTATTTATAGCAGTACTTGCCATCGCAGGATGCGCCGCAACCTCTAAAACCGAAGTCAAGCGCGGGAAGAAAGGCCTGCATATCAATTGCTCCGGCCTCTCCTCTTCGTGGGATCAGTGCATGGCGACCGCCGCCAAGGCGTGTGGACCAAAGGGCTACAAAGTCGTCGCCAAGTCCGGGGACAGCGTTGAAGATTCGGGGGACTATCCCTTCGGCCTCAACCCTGCCGGTTATACCAGCCGCAGCATGATTATCATCTGCAAGTAATAGCCTCGGCGCTCGCGGTTCAGCGAGCGCCTATCTGGCGTGCGATCTCTTCGTAGCTCGATGACAACACGCTGCTCTGGATCTGCGGGCTCACCAGCATTCGCGCCACCACCAATGCCCCGACACATTGCGACAGAATCGCCCACGCCAGGCTCTCACTCTGCAGAATGCCCGCCCAGCTCTCGTGCAACCGGCAGATCCAATGCTCGGCCTGCTGGCGTACCGCGCTGTCGGCACGGGCAATTTCGGCGCCCAATGCCGGTAGTGCGCACCCGGCGCCTGGCTGTTCGACATGAGCCATGCTCAAGTAGTGCTTGAGGCAACGCTCCAGCCGGTCTCGACTCAGCTCACCGTCACCACTCAAGCGCTCAAGGCTCTGGCGTAATTCACGCTCGACGATTGAGGCAAAGAGCTCGTCTTTCGACGAGAAGTGACCGTAGAACGCACCGCCACTGAGGCCGATGGCTTTCATCAAGCCATCCACCCCCACGGTGGCAAATCCCTCCTGCTTGGCGGACACCGAGCTGCTTTCCAGCAGTTTCTGCCGGGTTTGCAGCTTGTGGCTGGCTGAGTAACGCATCGCGGCTCCCAAAATTGCATCGTCTTGACGTCGCGCCGATCGTAGCATAACGTTCGTTTAGTTAACGACCGTTTATCAAAGAGCGATGACTATGACCACAGCTACCCATAACAACAAAGTCGTGCTGGTTGTCGGTGCCGGCGACGCCACAGGCGGAGCCATTGCCAAACGTTTTGCCGAGGAGGGATTTATCGCTTGTGTCACCCGGCGTAGCGCCGATAAGTTGCAGCCACTGGTTGACGCCATCAATGCCAGTGGCGGCCAAGCCCACGGCTTTGCCTGTGATGCGCGCAAGGAGGAGGAAGTCATTGCGCTGGTGGAGCAGATCGAGAGTCAGATCGGCCCCATTGAAGCACTGGTCTTCAACATCGGTGCCAACGTCCCCTGCAGCATCCTCGAAGAAACCGCGCGCAAATATTTCAAGATCTGGGAGATGGCCTGTTTCTCGGGTTTTCTCAATGCTCGCGAAGTGGCCAAGCGCATGGTCACCCGCCAACGCGGCACGATTCTGTTTACCGGGGCCACTGCCGGCCTGCGCGGCGCCGCAGGTTTTGCTGCATTCGCCGGGGCCAAGCATGGCATTCGTGCCCTGGCACAAAGCATGGCCCGGGAACTGGGGCCGCTGCACATCCACGTCGCGCACGTGGTGGTCGATGGCGCCATCGATACCGACTTCATTCGCGACAGTTTCCCGGAAAAGTACGCACTCAAGGCCGAGGATGGGATTCTCAACCCTGAGCACATTGCCGAGAACTACTGGTTCCTGCACAACCAGCCTCGCGATGCGTGGACCTTCGAGTTGGACCTGCGACCCTGGAGCGAACGCTGGTAAGCACTGCCTCCCAACAACCATCAGAGTGCATCGAACATGAGCAAGTGCGTGGAGTTTTTCTTTGACCTGGGCAGCCCGGCCACTTACCTGGCCTACACCCAACTGCCAGCCATCTGTGAACAGACCGGCAGCCAACTGATTTACCAGCCGATGTTGCTCGGTGGGGTATTCAAGGCGACGGGCAACGCGTCACCCGCGACCATTGCTGCCAAGGGGCGCTACATGTTCCTCGACCTGGATCGCTACGCCAGGCGCTACGGCGTTGCCTTTGTGCTTAACCCGCACTTCCCGATCAATACGTTGCTGCTGATGCGCGCCGTCACTGGCATGCAGATGCACCATCCCGAGCGTTTCCTCGACTTTATCGACTGCCTGTTTCGGGCGCTGTGGGTCGATGGACGCAACCTCAACGACCCGGCGACCGTTGCCGCAGTCCTCAGCGAGCACGGCTTCGACCCGCAGGCGGTGCTGGCATTGACCGTCGACGATGAGGTCAAGGCCGCGCTCAAGGACAAAACCGAGCAAGCGATTGCGCGGGGAGTGTTTGGCGCACCGAGCCTGTTTGTCGGTGCCCAGTTGTTCTTCGGTCAGGATCGCCTGGACTTTGTCCGCGAGGCATTGAGCTGACGCAGTGCGCCCCGGTCGCAAGGGCTGAGGCGCACTCTGCGGTCAAATGGCGGCAGTGCGCGTGTGCAACCACTCAAGCGCTGGCCCTTCGAGCAACGGGCTCAGGCGCCGGCGCACTTCGGCGTGGTAGCCGTTGAACCACTCACGCTCATCCTCGGTCAGCAAGGAGGTTTCCAGGCAGCGGGTGTCGATCGGACACAGGGTCAGGGTTTCGAACTTGAGGAACTGACCAAATTCGCTGCTGCCCGCCTCGCGGTTCAACACCAGATTCTCGATACGCACCCCCCAGCGCCCCGGGCGGTAAGTACCAGGTTCGATAGAGGTGATCATCCCCGGCTGCATCGCGGTCTGTGGCGCAGCTGCCGCCTGGTAGGCAATCACCTGCGGACCTTCATGCACGTTGAGGAAGTACCCGACGCCATGCCCGGTGCCGTGGCCGTAATCCACGCTTTCGGCCCAGATCGGCGCCCGCGCAATGGCGTCGAGCAGCGGTGAAAGAATGCCCCGCGGAAACTGCGCCCGGGACAAGGCAATCACACCCTTGAGGACACGGGTGCAGTCGCGTTTCTGCTCAGCAGTCGGTGTGCCAACGGGGACCATCCGAGTAATGTCGGTGGTGCCGCCCAGGTACTGGCCACCGGAGTCGATCAGCAGCAGGCCATCGCCTTCAATCACCGCATGCTCTTCTTCGGTTGCGTGATAATGCGGCATGGCACCGTTGGCGTTGTAGGCGGCAATGGTGTTGAAGCTCAGCGAGACATAACCCGGGCGCCGGGTCCGGGCCGCGGTCAGGTGTTCGTCAATGGTCAGTTCGGTAATACGCTCGCGCCCCAGCGCGCTGTCGAGCCAGGCAAAGAACTCGCAGAGGGCAGCGCCGTCCTGCTCCATGGCCTGGCGAATGTGCTCGGCATCGGCCAGGCTTTTCTGCGATTTGGCCAGGGTGGTCGGGTTCAAACCCTCCACCAGCTTCACGCCGCTATGCACGTTGCCCAGCAGACCGGCCGTGACCCGCGCCGGGTCGATCTGCAGGCTGCTGCCAGCCGGAATAGCCGCCAAGGTCGCGGCCACTTCGCTGTAGTCGCGCAGCGTCACGCCGTCCTGCTCAAGGATCGCCTGCAGTGGTGCATCGACCTTGCTCAAGGCCACAAACAAGGTTGCCTGCTGTTGGTTGATCAGCGCAAAGGACACGAATACCGGGTTGAACGACACATCGGCGCCACGCAGGTTGAACAGCCAGGCAATGTCATCGAGAGTGGCGATGAAGTGCCAATCGGCACCGCGGGCGTGCAGGGTTTCGCGCAAGGTAGCGAGTTTGTCGCCACGGCTGACGGTAGCCTGGGGTGGCAAGTGTTGATAAATCGGTTGATCCGGCAGGCTCGGGCGATCGCTCCAGACTTCGCTCAACAGGTCGAGGTCGGTGCGCAGGCTTGCCCCACGCTCTTGCAACTTGCTCCCCAGGGTACGCGCCGAGGCCACCGCCATTACCGCGCCATCCACCGCTACCACGCCACCTTCCGGCGTTTGCTCGGCCAGCCATTCCAGAGGTCCCGGCTGGCCCGGTTGCAGCTTCACCAACTCGATACCGCTGCCTTTGAGCTCCTTGCTCGCCTGTTCCCAGTAACGGCTATCGGCCCAGATGCCGGCAAAGTCCCGGGTGACGATCAGGGTCCCGACCGATCCATGAAAGCCCGACAGCCACTGCCGCCCTTGCCAGTAACCCGGCAGGTACTCCGACAGATGGGGATCGGCCGACGGCACCAGCAATGCGTGAATGCCCTCCCGGCTCATCAGCTCGCGGGTGCGCGCCAGGCGCTGGGGAACCGTTCCCTGGATCAAAGGCTGCGTACTCATCATGTCTCCTGCTAACCACTTCAATATTGTTATAGGGCGCTGACTTATGGTCGGCGCATCAGGGTTGGGCGGTAGCCCAGAACGCCGCTGCACTGGCGGTTGCCGCCTTGATCAACTGGGCGGCCTGATCGATATCCTGCTCACGGGTGAAGCGCCCAAGGCTCAAGCGAATCGTGCGCCCCGCCGCCCGCGCATCGTGGCCCAGGGCCAGGAGCACATGGGAGGGGGCGTTGCTTGCGGAGTTGCAGGCCGAGGTGGCGGAGAACGCTATCGAAGCGCTCAACGCCTGGGCGTTGAACTCGCCTTCGTTGAAGGTCAGGCTCAGGGTGTGGGGAATACGCTGGCTCGGGCTGCCATTGAGCCGCAGGCCGGCGATGCCGCCGAGTTGCTCCAGCAAGCGCTCGCGCAACCGCGAGATGGCGCCGGCCTCCTCGGCAAAGTGTTCGGCCGCCAATGCAAAGGCAGCGCCCATGCCCGCGATCTGATGAGTCGCCAGGGTGCCTGAGCGCAAGCCGCCTTCGTGCCCGCCACCATGGATCTGCGCCTGCAGGCGCTGCTGGGCCCGTGGACCGACGTAGAGCGCGCCGATGCCCTTGGGACCGTAGATCTTGTGGGCGGAAAACGACATCAGGTCGACCGGCCACTGCGCCAGGTCAATCGCGACCTTGCCCGCGCCCTGGGCGGCATCGACGTGGAACAAGGCCCCGTGTTCGCGCACGCGCTGGCCGATGTCCGCGATGTCGTTGACAGTGCCCAACTCGTTGTTGACCAGCATCAGCGACACCAGGAAGGTGTCCTCGCGCAGCGCCGCGCTGACCGCTTGCGCAGTGATCAGGCCATCGGCGTCGGGCAGCAGATAAGTGACATCGACCCCGGCATCCTGCAATTGCCTGGCCGTATCGAGGATCGCCTTGTGTTCGATCTGGCTGGTGATGATGTGCCCACCCGGCTGTTGGCGGGCCTGGGCTACCCCCTTGAGGGCCAGGTTGTTGGACTCGGTGGCGCCGGAAGTCCAGACGATCTGGGACGCCTGCGCGCCCACCAGGTCGGCGACTTGCTGACGCGCCAGCTCGACCGAGCACCGGGCCTGCTGGCCAAAGGCATGGGAGCTGGAGGCGGGGTTGCCGAAGTTGCCGTTGAAGCCCAGACAATCGACCATCACCTGGATGACCCGCTCGTCCACCGGCGTGGTGGCGGCGTAATCAAAATATAAAGGACGTGTATTCATAAAAAAGGCTCGCAGAGCAGGTTCCGGGATCAGGTGCAGCGGAGGCATTCGCTGCGCGGCGCCAGCTTGAGGTGGCGCGTTACGGCAGGAGTCCAGCAATACCTGATCGGATGCAGTTAAAGAAGGACAACTTCATTTAAAAGTGCGTAGGAACGCTCCTGAAGTTGAGCTTAACAGGCATCTGCTACCGGGTTGAAGCACCCGTCAGCCAAAGCTTTGCTGCAACATGGGGTACAGCGACGCCACCAGCAACAATGCCATGCCCCAGTTGAACAGACGCAGCCAGCGCCGGTCCCGCAGGACATTGCGCAACAGCGAGCCACAGACCACCCAGACACCGACGCTGGGCAGGTTGATCAGGGCAAACACGGCCGCGATCACAATCACATTGGTGAAGTAACCCTGCAGCGGTGTATAGGTACTGATGGCACCAATTGCCATGATCCAGGCCTTGGGATTGACCCACTGGAAGGCCGCCGCGCCCAGATAGCTGATGGGCTGGCCGCGCCCCTCTTCGCTGTCCGAGACCGGCCCTGAGTGTGCAATCTTCCACGCCAGGTACAGCAAGTAGGCCGCGCCGACGAAACGCAGCACGTTATAAAGCAGCGGATAGGTTTGGAATACCGCACCCAGGCCAAACCCCACGGCCAGCACCAGGACAAAAAAGCCGCAGGTAATCCCCAGCATGTGCGGGATGGTACGGTTAAAGCCGAAATTGACCCCGGATGCCAGCAACATGGTGTTGTTCGGACCGGGCGTGATCGAGGTCACCAGGGCGAACAGGGCAAAGCCGAGCAGTACATCCAGGGAGAGAGTCATGGTGCGCTTCCATCAGGTCAGTCAGGACTCGACCCTATCGCAGCGTCCACGCGGCACGCATACACAGTTGGCAAAAACTTCGAGCAGTACAGTCGCTCAACTCGCCCGCCCGTGCAGTTGTGGGGAGCGCTCGGCGTTCATCTCGGCCTGCGGGTCAAATCCACCGGCTTTGCTTGGCTGAGGTAGTAACTGGGCCTTTTTTGCCTGGTATTCATCAAACGACAAGCCACGACGATTCAGCGCTTCCAGTGCCAGTTCGCGGCTTTCCTCGGCCGAATACGGCCGCAGTTCCGGGGCCGGGTGAGTGGCGCAACCGGCAAGCAGCGAGGCGATCAACAACAATGTGGCGCTTGGCAAATGATTCATGGGGGCGATTCCTGAGAGCTGTCCTGAAGCAATGGACACAGGCTACGCCCCAGCCTTTCTCGAGAAAAATCATCGCGCTCGATAGTCCTTATCGAGTTTTTCCTCGGTACTGCGTCCTAGCCCACCAGGCTGCATTGCAAGGCATTGTCCGGACTGCGCTCGATGCTGCGCAGGACCTGGAACGAGCCGAAAGTCACGCCCTTGGCCTGATGGGTGCGGATCAACTGCCAGAAATCCTGCTCACCGCTTTCGAAACTGCGAAACGCCGCCTCGCCTGCCTCGCGGGATTGCCACTGCAGGTAATTGAGCACCCGCCGCCCGTCGTCACTGGCCTGCACGCTGGCACTGAGAAAGCCGCTGTGGTGCTGGGCCAGTTGCTCGGTCTGAGCGGATAACGCCGACACCAGGCCGTGTTGTTGATGGGGCTCGATCTCGAATTCGATCAGTTGGGTAAAACTGCGATTGTTCTCTATCGATTGCATGAGGATTCCCCCTGGCGCGTAAGTCGCTTCTTGCGGATTGAAGGTGGGCAGGATAAAACCTCTAGTTAAGTCAAGGTCAAGTGGCGATTGAAATGATCAGCAAGGACAACCTGCACAAAGAGTTGAGTGTCGGCCAACTGGCGCAGCGCAGTGGCGTGGCGGTTACCGCCCTGCACTTCTATGAGTCCAAGGGGCTGATCCACAGCCGTCGCAACCCGGGCAACCAGCGGCGCTACCCACGGGAAGTGCTGCGCCGGGTGGCGTTGATCAAGGTGGCCCAGCGCCTGGGCATTCCGCTGGCGGAAATCGGCGCCGCCCTCAAGTCCCTGCCTGACCATCGCGCGCCGACGGCGGCAGACTGGAAACTGCTGTCGGAAAAATGGAGCAATGACCTCGATGAACGGATCCGCCAACTGAGCCTGCTGCGCGACAAACTCAATGGCTGCATCGGTTGCGGCTGCTTGTCGATGGAGGCCTGCCCGCTGCGCAACTACGGGGATGTGCTGGGTGAGCAAGGCGCCGGCGCACAGTTGCTGGAGCCGGGTCATTGATAGCCCCTTGATGGCCATGCAGCAACCCGTCGGCCAATCCGTGGCGGCACCAAGGCTGACCTATAGTTACTCGACCGGAAATCGGCGAGGAACAGTGCGCCATCCCCCCACGCACCCTGGAGAACCGTCATGAGCGTTAAACCCATCCCGGAGGGTTATCACAGCATCACGCCTTACCTGGGAATCCACAAAGCTGCCGAAGCCATCGAGTTCTATAAAAAAGCCTTCGGCGCCACTGAAGTCATGCGCCTGTCGATGCCCGACGGGGGTATCGGCCATGCTGAACTGCGTATCGGCGACTGCCCGATCATGCTTGGCACACCGTGCGAGCAAGGCCCCTTGAGCAACCCCGACACTTCGCCCTCGGTCGGCCTGCATCTGTATGTCCAGGATGTCGACCAAAGCTACGCCCAGGCAATCAAGGCCGGTGGCATCGTGGTGTCCGAGGTCAAGGACCAGTTCTACGGCGACCGTTCGGGCACCCTCAAAGACCCCTACGGCCACTTATGGTTTCTGGCCACCCACAAAGAGGACCTGACCCAGGAGCAGATCGAACAGCGCGCCAAGGACTTGTTCACCCAGCAATAATCCCCTTCCCTTGTAGGAACTGGCTTGCCAGCGAAGCACAATCTTCAGCCTGATCGGTGGTTTTCGCCGCTCAGGCGGTTGTTTTCGCTGACAAGCCAGGGCCAACGATTGCGGCACCCGCAGCCCTGAATGCGTCTTTGAAACATTTGCTTTCATATTGTTTTTCGGGATTTTTGATTCTCATTCGTCTTAAATAGATGCAGCAGGTCGCGTAGGCAAAAGCTACGGCCGGCTTTTTCGGGAATCACGGTGCATCCACACCGCTCCTCTCATCGAATCAAGACCCTCATTCATGTCGAAGAAGTCCCGTTCCAAACTGTGGTTTCTGGTGCACAGCTGGCTGGCACTGCCCATCTGGTTCTTTGTACTGATCGTCTGCGTCACCGGCACCCTGGCAGTAGTCAGCCAGGAGATCGTCTGGCTGGCCAATCCGGACATCCGTGCCAGTCAACCGTCCGACGACGCCGAATTGCTCAGCTATGACCAGGTCATTGCCGCAATCAAGCAGGCCGAACCGCTCACTCTCGTCGAATCCATCAGCCGCCCGGATGAATCGCACTTCGCCCTGACGGCGCAGGTGAGCTACCCGGATGGGCGCTCGGTCGCGGTCTACGTGAACCCCTACAGTGGCGTGATTCAAGGGATCAGCCCGGACTTCAACTTCCAGGCCTTTACCCGTGCCCTGCATGGCTGGTGGCTGGTGCCCTTTACCAACGGTTTCAGTTGGGGCTGGTACCTGGTGTCGTTCCTCGGCATTCCATTGCTGGTGTCATTGATCACCGGCCTGGTGGTGTACAAGAAGTTCTGGAAGGGTTTCTTCAAGCCCACCCTGCGGTTCAACCACGGTGCGCGGATCTTCTGGGGCGACTTCCATCGCCTGAGCGGCATCTGGTCGATCTGGTTCATTGCCGTGATTTCCATCACCGGCATCTGGTTCCTGATCGAAGCCCTGCTGTTCGACAACCATATTTCCATCTCCAGCGAGCCGGTGATCCCGGTGGTCGCCCGCGAAAGCGTGCCTCTGTCGGCCGACGGCTCCGCCCCCAAAATGATCGACCTGGACAACGCCATCCTGATCGCCCAGGAGAAAATCCCCGGGCTGGAAGTGAGCTTCGTCAGCCTGCCGAGCAATGCCTACAGCCACCTCAACATCGGTGGCCGTGGCTGGTACCCGCTGATGTTCCAGACCGCCACCATCAACCCCTACAACGGCGACATCGATGCCTCGCGGCTGCTGTCGGACCGCACCGGCCTGGAGTTCGTCACCGAGTCCATGCGCCCGTTGCACACCGGCGACTTCGGCGGCCTGTGGATAAAGCTGATCTGGTTCTTCTTCGGCCTGGTCCTCAGCATGATGGTGCTCAGCGGCTTGCTGATCTGGACCAAACGCACCGCCCTGGCCACCGCCAACGCGCTGAAGCGCAGCCACAAGACGCCCCGCCCGGCCAAGGTCGAACAACCGGTGGCAGCCATGAACGACAACTCGCCGGAGGGTAACCTGTGAGCAAGGCCAGCACCGCAGTCCCCCCTTCGCGCCTGAGCGTGTTCTGGCACAAATGGCGCTTTCACATCAACATCCTGCTGCTCCTGATTCCGCTGGGGTTCATGCCCAAGTACTTCGCTGACGCCGCGCTGTTTCGCGGCGACAGCGGCCTGGGTGAACGGGAAATCGGTGAAATCCAGGTCGGCCCCTGGAGCCTGCGCCTGGCCGAACTGCGCAATCAGGAGCCGCAACTGTCAGGCCCGGCCGGCTACATGAAGAACTTTAACGCGGCGCTGTGCCAATCTTGCATCGGCCAGGTCAAGGCGACTTACCTGCGCATCGGCAAACCCCGCAGCCTGCGTGCCGCCGGGGTGATTTTCTTCGGTGCGCCCTACCGCATGGGCGCGACCCTGCCGATCCCCGAGAAGACCAAGGCCGACGCCGAAATCTGGATCACCATGGAAGGCTGGGACGGCAGCATGCATCAGGCGGCCGTGCCGCTTGCCCAGGCGTCCCCGGCCACTATCGCCTGGCTGAACAAACAAGGAGGCAAACCATGACCGTTGCCCGCAGCTTGACCCCTTTGCGCCTGCTTGGCAGTGCCCTGGCCCTGGCCCTCGGCGCTGGCTTCAGCGCCCAGGTGCTGGCCCACAACCCGATGTGTGAATGCAAGGCCATCGACGCCGAGCAGATCCAGTGCACGGGCGGCTTCTCCGATGGCAGTGGCGCACCTGGCGTGACTCTGGATGTGATCGGCTATGACGAAACCATCCTGGTGCCAGGCAAACTCGGCGCCGACTCAACCTTGACCTTCAAGAAACCCGGATCCGAGTTCTATGTCTTGTTCGACGCCGGCCCAGGCCACGTGGTCGAGATCGACCAAGCGGATATCGAGGCCCCATGAGTACCCCCACGACACAGCTCGTCCGCCCGGCCGGTGCCGGCCATGAAACCCTCTATGTATTGCTGTTATGCCTGGCGATTCTCGCGGTCGCCGGTTCCGTGGTGCTCTGGCGTGGCGAGCCTGAAGTGGTCAGCAGTGTGCAAACCCATCAACTGGATGCGCGGCGCGATCTCGGCGCCTCGGAGCAAGGCATTTATGCCGACCTGCGGGTGACCCTCGACGAAATCCACCTGTTGCGCCAAGAGCAGCAAGCCCTGCCGACCCCGCAAGTCCTGGCCGACGAGGGCTTTGCGCCCTTCGCCCAGGACGCCAGCTCCGTCAGCCGTGGTGGTCACGCCTGGCAGTTGCTGGGCAGTGGCGCGTACTTTGGGCAGAGCCAGGCACCAAGTGTCGCCGGCTCCTTCCTGATGCGCCTGAACGCGGACGACAACGCCGAACCGGACATCTGGCTCAACCGCGGCGCCAGCCTCCAGGCCCCTCCCGATCTGACCGATGCCGCGCTGATCAGCGCAGGCTGGCAGCAGGTCATCGCCCAATTCGACGCCGGTGTCACTCGCCAGCATCGTCACTGATTTGCGTATTTACCCCAGAGAAGACCGTTTGCTCATGTCTAGTTCATCTGCGCACCATCGTTTTCTGCACCGCGCACGCCTGCTGTTGGCCGGCCTGCTGGCCCTGGTGGTCATGCCCCTGGCCAGCGCCGAAGAGGCCAAGCGGCTGCGCATCGGCATCACCCTGCATCCGTACTACAGCTACGTAGCCAATATCGTCGGTGACAAGGCCGAAGTGGTGCCGTTGATTCCGGCTGGCTTCAACCCCCATGCCTATGAGCCACGCGCCGAAGACATCAAGCGCATCGCCGGCCTGGATGTCATCGTGCTCAACGGTGTCGGCCACGACGACTTCGCCGACCGCATGATCGCCGCCAGCGAAACCCCCAACGTCAAGGTGATCGAGGCCAACGAGAACGTACCGCTGCTGGCCGCCACCGGGATTGCCGCACGGGGCGCAGGCAAGGTGGTGAACCCTCACACTTTCCTGTCCATCAGCGCCTCCATTGCCCAGGTCAACAACATTGCCCGGGAACTGGGCAAGCTTGACCCCGTCAACGCCAAGACCTACACCCAGAACGCCCGCGCCTACGGCAAACGCCTGCGGCAGATGCGTGCCGACGCCCTGGCCAAGCTGACCAAGGCGCCCAATGCCGACCTGCGGGTGGCCACGGTCCACGCGGCCTACGACTACCTGTTGCGCGAATTCGGCCTGGAAGTGACCGCCGTGGTCGAGCCGGCCCACGGGATTGAGCCGAGCCCGAGCCAACTGAAAAAAACCATCGACCAACTGCGTGAACTGGACGTCAAGGTGATCTTCTCGGAGATGGATTTCCCCTCCGCCTATGTCGACACCATCCAACGTGAGTCGGGGGTAAAACTCTACCCGCTGTCGCACATTTCCTACGGTGGTTACAGCGCCGAGAAATATGAAAAGGAAATGACCGGCAACCTCGACACCGTGGTCCGGGCGATCCAGGAGGCCGGCGCATGACCATCCAGCAAACCCTCACCACACCATTGGCCGGGCCCGCCATCGAGTTCGCCGACGTCAGCCTGACCCTTGGCCGGACGATCATCCTCGACCAGGTCAGCTTCCAGGTACACCCCGGCAACGTGCACGCCCTGGTTGGCCCCAATGGCGGCGGCAAGAGCTCACTGATCAAGACCCTGCTGGGGCAAATGCCCCACCAGGGTCGCTTGAGCCTGCAATGGCCGGGTGAGCCCGGGACCATCGGCTATGTGCCACAAGCCCTGGAGTTCGACCGCGGGCTGCCGATGACGGTCGACGATTTCATGGCCGCGATGTGCCAGCGGCGTCCAGCGTTTCTCGGCATCAGCCGGCATTACAGCGTGGCCATCGGCGAAGCCCTGGAACGGGTTGGCATGCAGGACAAGCGCAAGCGCCGCATGGGCGCGCTGTCCGGCGGTGAGCGCCAGCGCGTTCTGCTGGCACAGGGCTTGATCCCGGCGCCCCAGTTGCTGGTGCTCGACGAGCCGATGTCGGCCCTCGATGAAGCCGGCATCCAGGTGTTCGAACGTTTATTGGGCGACTGGCGTCAATCCGGGATCAGCGTGCTGTGGATCGAGCACGACCTGGAAGCCGTCGGCCGCCTGGCCGACCGCGTCACCGGCCTTAATCGCCGGGTGCTGTTCGATGCCACCCCCAAGCAGGCCCTGACCCCGGAACGCCTGCTGAGCCTGTTTTCCACCCACCCACGGACGAGCGGGAGCGCTGCGTGATGAGTTACGAGGCCTTTCGTTTAATGATCCAGGGCTGGGCATCTTCCGGCTATCTGCCCGAAGCGCTGGCCTACGGGTTTGTGGTCAACGCCCTGCTCGCCGGCCTGTTGATCGGCCCGGTACTGGGCGGCCTGGGCACCCTGGTGGTGGTCAAGCGCTTTGCGTTCTTCTCCGAAGCCGTCGGCCATGCGGCGCTGACCGGCGTGGCCATCGGCATCCTGCTCGGCGAACCCTACACCGGCCCCTATGGCAGCCTGTTCGGCTACTGCCTGTTGTTCGGCATTGTGCTGAACTACCTGCGCAACCGCACTGGCCTGGCGCCCGACACCCTGATCGGGGTGTTTCTCTCGGTGTCTCTGGCCCTGGGCGCGAGCCTGCTGCTGATCCTGGCCGGCAAGATCAACGTGCACATTCTGGAGAACGTGCTGTTCGGCTCGGTGCTGACGGTCAACGGTAACGACCTGCTGGTGCTGGCCATCGTCGGCACGCTGGTAATGGGCCTGAGCCTGCCACTGTACAACCGCATCATGCTGGCCAGCTTCAACCCGCAACTGGCGGCGGTACGCGGGGTGGCAGTGAAGACCCTCGACTACCTGTTCGTGATCCTGGTGACGTTGATCACCGTGGCGGCGGTAAAAGTCATCGGCGCGATTCTGGTCGGCGCCCTGCTGGTGATCCCGGCCGCCGCAGCGCGCCTGTTGAGCCAATCGCTCAAGGGCTTTTTCTGGTGTTCGGTGCTCATCGCCACCATCAGCACCCTGTGCGGGATTCTCGCGCCAATCGTCTTCGACCTGCCGATTCCGTCCGGTGCGGCAATCATTCTGGTGGCCGGTATCGCCTTCGCCCTCGCCGCCATTGCGCGCGGTGTGGTGCCCAGCCTCAAAGGGAATATTGGATAAATGGCTTTCTCCATGCGTCAGCTGACTTTGGCCATCGCCCTGTGCGGCCTGGCCACCGGCAACACCTTCGCCACCGACCGCTTCGAACCGATGCGCCTGCTGGCCAGTAACGGCATCGGCAACACCGCGCTGCATACGGCCACCTCGGCCCACAAAGTCCGGGTGCTGGCCTCGTTACCCATCACCTATGGACTGGCCAACAGCCTGGTCGAAGGCAGCGAGATCACCCTGGAGCGGGCGGCTCCGGCCAACCTCCCAGGCTCGCGCCAGGCCGCCTACTTCACCGGCCGCGGCGCACCCGCGCTACACAAACTGTCCCAGGACGCCGACGCCGTGATCGGCCTGCGCTCGATCTGGCCGGATGACCCGCTGTACCCCAATGCCCGGCGCAGCAATATTCGCATCATTGAAATCGACGCGGCGCGCCCGGTCGATGGCGCGCTGCCTGGCGTGGCGCTGCAGCCGGGCACCCACGACGGGCTGAACAGCCAGCCGTGGATGGCCACCAACAACATGGGGCGCATGGCCGACGTGATCGCCGCCGATCTGGTGCGCCTGGTGCCTGAGGCCAAACCGAAGATCGAGGCCAACCTGGCCACGCTCAAGCAACGCCTGCTCAAGCTCAGCGCCGACAGCGAGGCGAAACTGGCCGCGGCCGACAACCTCAGCGTGTTCAGCCTCAGCGATCACTTCGGGTACCTGATCAGTAGCCTCAATCTGGAGCCGGTGGGCGTCGATGCCCGCGCCGACAACGAGTGGACGGCCGACACCCTGCAACAGCTGACCACCACCCTCAAGGACAACGACGTGGCGCTGGTGCTGCATCATCGCCAGCCGTCGGCCGCACTGCAGGCCGCCATCACCGCCGCTGGCAGCCAATTGCTGGTCCTGAGTACCGAAGGGGTGGACCCGGTGGCCGAGCTGTCCGGCAACATCGATCAAGTGCTCAACGCCCTGCTCCAGAAGTCCTGAAGCGCCCCGCCTGAATACGCGGGCCCTGGTGCCCGCGCTTACAAAAACCCTCAGGAAACCCAGTCCAGGCCGATGCTAGTCTGCCCTGCACATAATCAGGACCGACCAGGATGGGGTCTTCACCATGAGTGACTATATCTCGCTGAACAAGGCCAACTGGGACGAGCGCGCCCCGCTCCACGCGGCTTCCAGGGACTACGCGACCCAGGCCTTCGTCGAGGCCGCCGACCATCTGTCCCAGGTGGTGCGTTTCGACCTGCCGTTGCTGGGAAACATCCGCGGGCTGCGCGGGGTGCACCTGCAGTGCCACATCGGCACCGACACCCTGTCGCTGGCCCGCCTGGGCGCGCAGATGAGCGGACTGGATTTCTCCCCCGCGGCCCTGGTCCAGGCGCGCTCCCTGGCCGAGCGCTGCGACACGCGGATCGACTATGTCGAAGCGGATATCTACAACGCCACTTCCGTACTGCCCGCCGCCTCCTTCGACCTGGTCTACACCGGCATCGGCGCCTTGTGCTGGCTGCCGAGCATCGACGCCTGGGCGCGCACCGTCAGTGATTTGCTCAAGCCCGGTGGCCGGCTGTTCATTCGAGAGGGACATCCGGTGCTCTGGTCACTGAATGAGAGCTGCGCGGACCTGCTGTCCATCGAACACCCCTACTTCGAGCGCGAGACTCCGCTGGTGTGGGATGACGACAGCAGCTACGTCGATACCGACGCTTCACTCAAGGCCACGCTGACCCATGAGTGGAACCACGGCCTGGGGGAGATCATCAGCGCACTGCTGAACCACGGACTGGCCATTACCGGCTTGGTCGAGCATCAGAGTATTCCCTGGGACGCCCTCCCAGGGCAGATGACCCGCGATGAACGGGGTGAGTACCACCTCAAGCAGGCACCGTGGCGTCTGCCGCTGAGTTACACCTTGCAGGCCGTCAAGCACGGCGCCTGAAGCGCAAGCGCGAAAAAACCCGTTGAACCGAGGGCTCAACGGGCCTGGGCTCAGGCCTGGAGCGGCATGGTCAGCTCGACGCGCAAGCCATCAGGACGACTGTCGAAATGCAGGACACATTCGCAGCGCTGGACAATTGCCTGGACAATCGCCAACCCCAGGCCACAACCGGTGCTCCCGCCGTTGCGCCAGAAGCGCTGGGTCAAGTGCTGCAGGTCATCGTCGGCAATTCCCGGACCATGGTCGCGGACCTGGAAGCGCACCCGATTGGCGCTGGTTTCCAGGCTCAGCTCCACGGGCCCGTCATCGGGTGTGTGCCGCAGCGCGTTGTCCAGCAGGTTACGCAAGGCGGCAATCGCCAACACCGCCGGCATCTGCAGCGGTGCCTGGGAACAACCGGGCGGCACATGCAGCTGGATACGCCGGTGATTAGCGCTGGACGCGTCCTGGATGGCCAGGCGGGCCACCTGCTCGGCATTGCACTGCACTCCGTCGTCGAACGACAGGCTGCCCTCGACCCGCGCTAACAGCAACAACTGCTCAAGGGTCCGATGCAGACGATCGGCGCCCTCCTCCGCACGGGCCAGGGATTGATCGCGAGCCGCGCCCTCGGTCATGCGCGCCACCTGCAAATGGGTCTTGATCGCCGTCAGCGGGCTGCGCAGCTCATGGGCGGCATCGCCGGTCAGGCGCCGTTCGCGCTCGATAGCCTTGCCGATACGCTGGAACAGTTGATTCTGGGTTTCCAGCAACGGCTTCAACTCACTGGGAAATGCCTGCAATTGCAAGGGTTCCAACGAGTCGGCATTGCGCCGCATCAAGGCTTCGCGCAGACGGTTGAGCGGTGCCAGCCCCTGGCCGATCCCCAACCACAAAAGGCACAGGCAGCCGAGCAGCGCCACCGCCACCGGCACCGAGGCCGCCAGCAGAATCGACATGTTCAAGGCCTCGCGCTCGATCTGCCGATCCGCCGTGGTGATCCGCACGTCACCCCGAGCCAGGGTGAAGCTGCGCCACGGAGCGCCGTCGATCATCTGGTCGTGAAAGCCCATCTTCTCGGCTTCAAGCGCTTGCTCGGGATGATTGTGGCTGCGGGCCAGAATTTCGCCGCGCAACGAGCTGACCTGACAGGCCATACCCCCGGGTACGTTCAGTTGTTCGGCGCTGAAATGAGTGCCCTCGCCCTTGCTCGGCAGGCTTGGCAATTGCTCCAGCAACCCGGCCACCATGCGCGCCGAAGCCACCAGGCGCTGGTCGAGGGAAAACATCATCTGGTTACGCAGGTCGCTGAGCATCCAGGCAGCGGCCAGGGCCCAGATCAGCGCGAATGCGGCGCCGAGGGTCAGGCTCAGGCGCAGGCGCAGGCTCATCACTTGCTTGGCCCCGCCCCATCCGCCGGCCCCAGGCGATAGCCCAGGCCGCGCACGGTTTCAACGATGCCTTTGCCGAGTTTGCTGCGCAGATGGTGGATATGCACATTCAACGCGTTGCTCTCCAACTCATCGTTAAAACCGTAGACGCTGTCCTTGAGTTGTTCAGTCGACAGCACCCGGCCGCGGTTGTGCAACAGGGCTTGCAACAGCGCTTGCTCGCGACGCGAGAGATCCACCGGCTGGCCGGCCAACAGGGTTTCCCGGCTGCTGGGGTCATAGCTCAGGGCGCCGTGCTCGATCAGGTTGACGCTGCGACCCGCGACCCGGCGCAGCAGGGTGTGCAGGCGCGCGGCCAGCTCCCGCAGGTCGAAGGGTTTGAGCAGGTAGTCATCGGCACCGGCCTGCAGGCCGTCGACGCGGTCGGTGACCGAGTCCCGGGCCGTCAGGATCAGCACCGGAATCTCCAGGCCCTGGTGGCGCAACTGCTGCAGCAGTTTCAGGCCATCTTCGTCCGGCAGCCCGAGGTCGAGCACCATCACATCGAACTCGGCAACCTTGAGCATGGCCCGGGCCGCCGATGCCGTGGCCACATGCTCGACGGTCAGGCCCTGAGCAGTCAGGCCGGCTACAATGCCGCTGGCAATCAGCTCATCATCTTCACAGACAAGTACGTGCATGGTGAGACCTGTAGAAAAATGTTGATTAAGAAGGCGACGGATTAAGCGGACATTATGCCCCGCCCGCCGTTGCCACAAGGATAACGCGGTTAATCATCGGTTAATCGTCACCCCTCATGGTGCATCCAAATTGCACCGGTATAAGGCTTGCCCATGCGTCGTCTGTTTTTACTGTTCCTGGTTTTTTTTGCCAGCCTGACCCAGGCCGCATCGAACCCGTTCGAGACCAAACCCGATTTCCTGCCCGTCGGCAAAGCCTTCGTTTTTACCTCCGAGCGTCTTGAGTCGGGCGAAACCCAGCTGTTCTGGCAGATTGCCGACGGTTACTACCTGTACCAGAAGCGCATGAGCTTCAACGGCCTGGCCGATGCCCACAAACCGGCATTGCCTGAGGGCGAGGCCCACAGCGACGAGTTTTTTGGCGATCAGCAGGTCTACCGCCAAGGGCTGGAACTGAAGATCCCGGCCGGCGCCAGCGGCCAGATCAAGGTCGGCTTCCAGGGTTGTGCCGATGCCGGCCTGTGTTACCCGCCACAGACCCAGGTGGTCGACCTCGGTGGCGGCGCGGCGCAAGCAAACGCCAGTGAGGCGCCGGACCAGGCCCTGGCCAGTGGTCTGCAACAACACGCCCTGGGCTGGAGCCTGCTGGTGTTCTTCGGCCTGGGCTTGCTCCTGGCCTTCGCCCCTTGTTCATTGCCGATGCTGCCGATTCTCGCCGGCCTGGTGGTCGGCAGCGGAGCCAGCGCCAGGCGCGGCTTTGCCCTGGCCGGCAGCTACGTGGTGAGCATGGCGCTGGTGTATGCCGCGCTGGGAGTACTGGCTGCCCTGCTGGGGGCCAATTTGCAGGCTTTGTTGCAGAACGCCTGGCTGCTCGGCAGTTTTGCGGTGATCTTCGTGCTGCTGTCGTTGCCGATGTTCGGCTTCTTCGAACTGCAACTGCCGGTCGCCGTGCGTGATCGCCTGGAGAACGCCAGTCGCAAACAAGGTGGCGGCAGCCTGGTCGGTGCGGGCATCCTCGGGGCGCTGTCCGGCTTGCTGGTGGGCCCGTGCATGACCGCACCGCTGGCCGGCGCCCTGCTGTACATCGCCCAGAGCGGCAATGCCCTGCACGGCGGGCTGATCCTGTTCAGCATGGGCCTGGGCATCGGTTTGCCGTTGCTGCTACTGGTGACCGTCGGCAACCGCTTCCTGCCCAAGCCCGGCGCCTGGATGAACCTGCTCAAGGGGGTTTTCGGTTTCCTGTTCCTGGGTACCGCACTGGTGATGGTGCGCCCGGTGCTGGACCCGGTGCTATGGGTCGGGTTGTGGGGTGGGCTGCTGCTGGTCATCGCCTACAGCGCCTGGCGCCAGACTGAAGGTTTTGGGCGCGCCACCCACCTGTTTGGTGGCCTGGCCCTGCTGTCCGGATTGTGGGGTAGCCTGCTGCTGATCGGTGCCGCCGGTGGCAGCGATGACGTGTTCAATCCGTTGCAGGTGTATCGCGCGCCGACCTCCAGCGCGATCGCTGCACCGACCGCCCACGATGCCTTCATCACCGTCAAGGAGCCCGCCGAGCTGCAACGCCAACTCGATGATGCCCGCGCTCAGGGTCAATGGGTGCTGCTCGACTACTACGCCGACTGGTGCGTGTCCTGCAAGATCATGGAGAAACAGGTATTCGGCAAACCCCAGGTCATGGAAGCGCTCCAGGAGGTACGTCTGCTGCGCCTGGACGTGACCGCCGACAACGCCGCCAGCCGCGAACTGCTCGCTCGCTACAAGGTACCCGGGCCACCGAGCCTGTTGTGGATTGGTGCCGACGGTGCGGAGCGCCGCAGCCAGCGCATTACCGGCGAGGTGGATGCCGCCGGTTTCCTGCAGCGCTGGAACATCACCCGGGACGCGCGCTGATGCTGACCTTCACCCTCGGTACCTTTGCCATCGCCCTCAATCACCTGCTGCTGATCAGTGCCCTGGCACTGGCGACCTTTGTCGGCTGGCGGGTGGCCAAGCGTGGTGGTGACAACCCCGAGTCGGTGCTGTTCGGCCTGTTCATGCTCGGCATGCTGGCGGCGCGCCTGGCTTTTGTCGCGTGGTACTGGCCCCACTACCGCAACGATCCCTGGCAGATCATCGACCTGCGCGACGGCGGTTTCCTCGCCTGGCCGGGGGTGATCGTGCTGTTGCTGGCCGCCGTGTATCGCGGCTGGCGGCGACCCGGGCTGCGGCGCCCGATGGGGTTTGGCGTCGCCAGCGGCCTGGCGTTCTGGCTGCTGGCAAGCCTGTCGCTGAGCATCTACGAACAAGGCACACGTCTGCCGGACATCACCCTGCGCAACGCCGCCGGGGAAACCCTGAAACTGACCGACTACCAGGGCGGCCCCCTGGTGATCAATCTGTGGGCCACCTGGTGCCCACCCTGCCGCCGGGAAATGCCGGTGCTGGAACACGCCCAACAGCAACGCCCGGACCTGACCTTCCTGTTCGTCAACCAGGGCGAAAGCATGCAAAGCGTCGCCACCTTTCTCGAGACCCAGGGCCTGAGCCTGAACAACATGCTGTTCGACCGCGGTGGCCGCCTGGGCCAGGCCGTGGGTTCCATGGCCCTGCCGACCACACTGTTCTATAGCCCGGACGGACGCCTGCTGAGCAGCCATCTGGGCGAACTGTCGAACGCCAGCCTGGCCCACGCCCTGGAAGCCTTCGAACCCTCCCCGCCTACCGCAGCACCCGCCACTTCTGTAAGGAAACTGCCATGCCCCGCCTCCGCCACCTGCTGACGCTGACCCTGGGCACTGCCCTGTTGCACCTGCCGTCGGTGCAGGCCGAAGAACTGCCCGCCGCGATCAAACAGATCGAAGCCAAGGGTGCAAAAATCATCGGCAGCTTCGATGCGCCCGACGGCCTGCGCGGGTATGCCGCGCAATACCAGAACCGCGGCATGGCCCTGTACCTGACACCCGATGGCAAACACGTGTTGCTGGGCAATTTGTATGACGCCGACGGCAAGGACTTGAGCGCCGAACCGCTGCAAAAACTGGTGTATGCACCGATGGCCAAGGAAGTGTGGGCCAAGTTCGAGACCAGCCACTGGATTCAGGACGGCAACAAGGATGCACCGCGAGTGGTGTACCTGTTCAGCGACCCCAACTGCCCATATTGCACGCTGTTCTGGGAGCAGGCACGGCCTTGGGTGAAGGCCGGCAAGGTGCAGTTGCGACACATCATGGTCGGCATCATCCGCGAAGACAGCCCGGGCAAATCCGCCGCCCTGCTGGCCAGCAAAGACCCAAGCAAGGCCCTGGACGCCCACGAGAAGGCCGGCAAACAAAGCACCCTCAAGGCGCTGAAAAGCATCCCGGCCGACGTGCAGGCCAAGCTCGACGCCAACTTGAAGTTGATGGACGAACTCGAACTGTCCGCCACCCCGGCGATTTTCTACCTCGACGCCAAGGGCGAACTGCAACAGCAACAAGGCGCGCCATCACCGGAAAAACTGGCAGCGATTCTCGGACCGAAATAGCCTCCGCTCTTGACGGCATTGCAGCCGTCAACGATTGGCCAGGAATGCCAGCAACGCCTCGGTGACGAATTGTGGGTTTTCCAGGTTGCAGATGTGCCCCGCCTCGGGCACCAACTGGTATGGGCAACCGATCAACTCGGCCATTTCCAGGGTTTCCGAAGGCGGCCTGGGCGTGTCCTGCTCCCCACACATCAACAGCGTCGTATCCGGGTTCAATTGACTCAGGCACGCCAGCCTATCCTCACGACCGAAGGTGATACGCCCCAGCGGCACGATGCTCCTGCGCAGCCGTTCGGCTGGCAGTGCGGCCAATGAGTCGCGCAACTGTCGATACAGCGCTGATTGAGGGTCAATTCCCGGCCGGAAGAAGATGGGCACCACGATATCGAGGATCTGCGGAGTAATTGCGCCCGCCTCCTCGATCTGCTTGAGCAATGAAAAGTAATATTGCCGAGTGGCTTCGGGCTCAACCCCCAGGTACGTGTCCATCAGTACCAGAGCCCTGATGCGTTGCGGGTGGGACAGGGCCAGGCGCGCGCCCCACATTCCGCCAACTGAAAGGCCCACCAGTGCTACACGCTCAATTGCCAAGTGATCGAGTAACGCCAGGGCCTGGCGTGCCAGGTCATTGAGTGACGCCGTTCCCTGCGGCAGCGCACCGGACTCCCCGTGTCCCCACAAGTCCAGGGCAATCACCCGATACAGTCGAGACAACGCGACAATCTGCGGCGCCCACATGGCCTGGTCCCACAAGTAACTTCCAGCCAGGAGCACGGCAGGGCCAGTGCCCCGATCAATATAGTGAAGGGGCTCACCTTCAATAGTAACGAAGGGCATCCTGTGTCTCCTGCGTAGACGCCGTTGAAAAAAAGCCCGCAAAGACTGTTCCGCCCAGGCCTCTACGTCAATCCAAGCCTTAACAGCAAATATTACCAATCAATCAGGAACAGCGGCCGCAGATTAATCCGTCGCACGCTCCCAACACAGCAAAACAATCGCAATAAACTGCAAAACAGTAACAAAGACTTCCCCCCCATAAAAACACTACTTTTCAATCTTCAATAGTTTATTAAAAGGTTAGTTAATCAAATGAACACCCTCAGCGACTTCGCGCGCAACTTTGAACGCAGCGCCACTATCAGCGAACTCAGAATCTCTGCAAAAATAGCCGAGCAAAATTGGGCAGGCACCGACGATAAGGTCTATGTAAGTATGGGCCACCATCATAACTTCCAGTTGTTTTCCGATGCCCCCAGAGTGGGTGAAATCATTAGTGTTGACATTGATATTTCGCGCCTGTTCGGAAAACAAAGTATTCATATCAGTGAGCTGCAAAACATCTCCTTGAGTCAATTACCGATTGCTCACCCCATCGCCAGCGACAACTGGGAGCTAGAGTCACTGGTACTGACCGCCAATGGTGTTTTCACTAACCGTTCCTTCAAAAAAATTCATCAGTGGCTGCATGCCTCCTCCTCGCATTTCCAGCAGGTGTGGGCTGGACAAATCAATTGGTCAGACTGGAGCAACTCCGACAATCGTCCCGTCGACATCAACACCCAAACCTATCCCGTGCGCTGGATGCCCTGGATCGGCGATATCAAATCATGGCGAACTTACGATCCCTCGACCATCGAGGGCACAGGTCAACTCGTCGGCATGATCGATGGCAAGCTGATGGGTGAACTGTTGAAAGACCGACAGACAGAAGTACTCACGCCCAACACCCCCCACGATAGTTACACCTGGGTGTATACCCCAGAGGGTGCAATTATCTACAGGCGCTGGAAACATGAGGCGCGAAACGACTACATCAGGCATAGCCAACTGGGCAGTGGACGACCGGTCATCTGCGCAGGCGAGTTCAGAATAGAGAGTGTCAACGATGGTATTGTCTTGCGAGACGTTATCGCTAGCGTCAATGACGCCTCCGGCCACTATCAACCCGATGGAGGAGTGTGTTTGAAGTACGTAGAGGAAAAGCTCAATGGATTAGGTATTAATACCGATGATACCCATTGGTACTTCAAACAAAAATAACTCCTCTGTAACGACATCGCGGCAGCTCGGGTCGCGACCCGACCTGCTGCGAACAGGCCGTCGATGTGCTCCAAGCGTGTCAGCGTGAGCTCATCGGCGGAAGCAAACAGAATTAATTCTTCCTCTCAATTGACAATTATTATCATTTGGCCTAGCTTGTCGCTCAATGCGTAGGACGGATCCGAAGCGCTGGTCGTCCCACTAACTTTTTGCAGCGAGGTGACTTCCATGGCGCAATCCGTTCCCACAAACAGCTGCGACTCATCCTTACTCCAGGCGTTCGTAGACAACCGGCTGATGCTGGTGAAAACCGCGGCGCGCATTACGGGTTGCCGGTCCCGTGCCGAAGACGTGGTGCAGGACGCTTTCTTCCGCTTGCAATCGGCGCCCCAGATCACCTCTTCGTTCAAGGCCCAGCTCAGTTACCTGTTTCAGATCGTGCGCAATCTGGCGATCGATCACTACCGCAAACAGGCCCTGGAGCAGAAGTACTCGGGCAGTGAAGAGGAAGGCTTGAATGTGGTCATTCAGGGCGCATCACCGGAAACCTCGCACATCAACTTCCGTGCCCTGGAAAACATCGCCAATGCCCTTGGCGAATTGCCCAGCCGAACCCGTTATGCCTTCGAGATGTATCGCCTGCATGGCGTGCCACAGAAAGACATCGCCAAGGAACTGGAGGTCTCGCCGACCCTGGTGAACTTCATGATCCGCGATGCACTGGTGCACTGTCGCAAGGTCTCGGGCACCCTCAGCGATACCTTCGTCCGCCGCTGACTTCAGCCCTGGGGCACAGCCACCAGCGCGATCTTGTAAGGCTGGAAAATCTTCAGCATCTGGCCGTTATCCCGCAGGCCCTGCAACATCTTGCCGAACGTTTCGCCACTGAGCGGTGCCTGCGGACGGATCAGGGCGTAATGGTGGTAGACCTGATCGACTCGCTCGGACACCAGCAAGTGGGAGGCGACCTGGTCGTTGCGCAGCACGTAGTCACTCAAGAACGAGCGGGTGACCAGGGCGATGTCGGCACGCCCACGCAGGACCATCAACAGGTTGCTGTCGTGGGAATACGTCAGCGTCACGTTGTAGTGGCTGGCGAGGTAGCGAGTGTCGGAATTGAAGTCGGCAAAGGCATAGTGATAGCCGTTGAACAGCGCGAGCCGCTTATCCTGCAGGTCGGAAAAATAGCTTTGCTCGCGCTCAGGACGCTGTTGCGAGACAAACACTTCCGCATCCTCCAGGCCCATGTCGACCGCGGTGTGCGGGACATCCTTCCAGCCCCACTGGGGATTCTCGAAGATTGCCACGTCGATCCGGCCCTGCTCGAAGTCACCGAAGCGACGCGGAATGGAGGTGGGCACCTGGACAAATTGGTAATCGCTCTGCAACTGGTTGAGGGCGACGATCAATTGCGCGAGAAGACCGGTATCGGCACCGTTTTCCGGGCGAATGGTATAAGGCGGGAAATGCGCCGCGCCGATGCGCACCAGTTGCGCGGCCGAACTCGGCGCTACCGACAGCGCACCCAGCGCCATCAACAACATCCGCGAAGCCATCCGAACTGGCGAATACATCAACCAACACCACCCCTGAAAATAGACCCACCTGGATTAAGCTAGGCGGTTTCGCCCACTAAGACAACGCGGCGGCGGCTATTAAATGCGTTTTGCCCAAATCCTCATGCTTGCGTCAGCACCAGGATCAGCGCCTCATCGGCCAACTGGTCGAGGTTCATGCTGCCATCAGGGCGAAACCAGGTGGTGGTCCAGGACAACGCCCCTGTCAGGAAACGTCGGGTGATGAACAGGTCTCCGCGAATCAGGCCCGCGTCCTTGGCCTCCCCCAGCACCTGCAGCCAGATCTGCTCGTAGATGTCGCGCAGCGCCAGAACCTGGGCCTGCCCGCTTTCGGACAGCGAGCGCCACTCGTAGACCAGCACCGCCATCGCCTCGCCACTGCCGCCCATGATCGACTGCAACTCGCAGCGAATCAGCGCCAGTACTCGCTCGCGCACGCTGGTTGCCTGCGCCAGGGCGGCGCGCATCAACGCCGTGTTGTAGCGAATGGTTTCCTCCATCACCGAACGCAGGATCTCGTCCTTGCTCTTGAAGTGATGAAAAATACTGCCGGACTGAATCCCCACCGCACTGGCCAGGTCGCGCACGGTGGTGCGTTCATAGCCCTTGTTGCGAAACAGGTGGGCCGCCATCTGCAGCAGTTTGCCGCGAGCACTGTCCGGATCGGTCAGTTGCCCGTTGTCGACCAACTCGCGCATTACCAGCAGAGCTTTTTGCTCGTCCACCCATTCTCTCCTACAGTCGCTCGAACCCAGTGCACACACCACAAATGCCGTGGCTGGCGCGGGCAATTTAAGCCGCCGGAGCAAACCAAGCAAGCGCTTGGGTAAAAGTCCTGCCCGGGATTTACAAACCAAGCGCTTGCTTGGTAGTCTCGAAACACTTCTGTCGGAGGCTTGCCATGAACAAGACGGTTCGTATCGGATGTGCCAGTGCCTTTTGGGGAGATACCTCGACCGCTGCCGCCCAACTGGTGGAAGGCGCCGCCCTGGACTATCTGGTCTTCGACTACCTGGCAGAAATCACCATGTCATTGCTGGCCGGGGCGCGCATGAAGGATCCCCAGGCCGGCTACGCCAGCGACTTCATCGAGGTCCTCAGTCCGTTGCTCGGGCAGATCGCCGAACAGCGTATTCGGGTGATCAGCAACGCCGGCGGGGTCAACCCACTGGCCTGTGCCGCCGCCTTGCAGCGCGCCTGCGACCAGGCCGGCGTGGCCCTGAAGATCGCCGTGCTGCTGGGCGATGACCTGCAACCGCAGTTCAAGCAACTGGCCGCCAGTGGCGTGCGCGAGATGTTCAGCGCAGCGCCCCTGCCGCCCGTCTGCGTATCGACCAACGCCTACCTCGGCGCTCCCGGCATTGTCGAAGCCCTGCGCCTGGGGGCGGACATCGTCATCACCGGGCGAGTTGTCGACAGCGCGGTGGTCAGCGCAGCGCTGGTGCATGAGTTCGGCTGGGCGTGGCACGACTACGACCGCCTGGCCCAGGCGGCACTGGCCGGGCACATCATCGAGTGCGGCGCACAATGCACCGGCGGCAACTTCACCGATTGGCAGCAGGTGCCGGACTACGAGCACATCGGTTTCCCCGTGGTCGAGGTTAGCGCCGACGGCCAGTTCATCGTCAGCAAGCCCGAAGGCTCCGGTGGTTTGGTCACGCCCTTGAGCGTGGGCGAACAATTGCTGTACGAAATCGGCAATCCACGGGCCTACCTGCTACCGGATGTGATCTGCGATTTCAGCCAGGTCAAACTCCAGCAGCAAGGCCCGAACCGGGTCCAGGTCCACGGTGCCAAAGGCTTGCCGGCACCGGCGCAGTACAAGGTCAGCGCCACCTACCCGGATGGTTTCCGTTGCACCGCCAGTTGCTTGCTTGCCGGGATCGACGCCGTGGCCAAGGCGCGCCGGGTGAGCGAGGCGATCATCAACAAGACCGGGCAAATGTTCAGCCGGCGCGGTTGGGCGCCTTATAGCGAAGTGCACATTGAACTGCTTGGTAGCGAGGCCACCTATGGCCCCCACGGGCAACGCCAGGACAGCCGCGAAGTGGTGATCAAGCTGGCGGTGCGGCACCCGAACAAACAGGCGCTGATTCTGTTCTCCCGGGAAATCGCCCAGGCCGCCACCGGCATGGCGCCGGGCCTGACCGGCATTGTCGGTGGCCGCCCTACCGTCTATCCGCTGATCCGCCTGTTCTCGTTCCTCATCGACAAACACGCGTGCACCCTGCAGATCGACCTGCAAGGCCAGCGCCACCCTTGCCCCCTGCCCGCCCTCGACCACCTCGACAGCGCCGACCTGCCCCTGCCCTTTATTGCGCCAAAACCCCAGGGCCGTGCCGATGCCAGCGTGGCACTGGTGAAACTGGCGGTGGCGCGCTCCGGCGACAAGGGCAATCACAGCAACATCGGGGTCATGGCCCGCGCCCCCGAATACCTGCCATGGATCGCCGAAGCGCTGACCCCCGAGGTGGTCGTCGAGTGGATGGGCCACGTGCTCGACCCGCTCCTGGGGCGCGTCGAGCGCTGGTACCTGCCAGGCACCCACAGCCTCAATTTCCTCCTGGAAAACGCCCTGGGCGGTGGTGGCGTGGCCAGCCTGCGGATCGATCCACAAGGCAAGGCATTCGCCCAGCAGCTGCTGGAAATCCAGATTCCGGTGCCGCAAAGCATCGCTGACCAAGTCAACTAGAGGGCTGTCGCCGTGGCTTTTGATTCGATCTTCAAACCCGAGCTGTTTGCCGGTCAAAACATCATTGTCACCGGTGGCGGCAGTGGCATCGGCCGCTGCACCGCCCACGAGCTGGCAGCCCTTGGCGCCCACGTGCTGTTGGTGGGGCGCAAGGCGGAAAAACTGCAGCAGGTCGCCGCTGAAATTGCCGCAGACGGTGGCCAGGCCAGTTGGCAAGCCTGCGACATTCGTGAGGAGGAAGCCGTCAAGCACCTGGTAAGCGAACTGCTCAAGACCCACGGCCCGATTCATGGCCTGGTCAACAACGCCGGCGGCCAGTATCCCGCGCCACTGGCATCGATCACCCAGAAAGGCTTCGAGACGGTGATGCGCACCAACCTGGTGGGCGGTTTCCTGATGGCCCGGGAGGTGTTCAACCAGTCCATGTGCAAGACCGGTGGCGCCATCGTCAACATGCTCGCCGACATGTGGGGCGGCATGCCGGGCATGGGCCACTCGGGGGCCGCGCGCTCGGGCATGGACAACTTCACCAAGACCGCCGCCTTCGAATGGGGCTATGCCGGAGTCCGGGTCAATGCCGTGGCCCCAGGCTGGATTGCCTCCAGCGGCATGGACACCTACGAAGGCGCGTTCAAGGCGGTGATCCCGACCCTGCGCGAGCATGTGCCGCTCAAGCGCATTGGCAGCGAATCGGAAGTCAGCGCCGCCATCGTGTTCCTGCTCAGTCCTGCGGCCGCCTTTGTCAGCGGCAGCACCTTGCGCATCGACGGTGCGGCCAGTCTCGGCAGTCGGGCGTGGCCATTGCACAAGGCCCGGCACAGCGAGTCCTTCAATGGCTTTCACCGCGCCTTCCTGCCCGATGTACTCAAGGACGAGGACTGAGCGATGCCGATGATCGAATCCCAACTCGACCCCCACAGCCCGGAGTTCGCGCAGAACCGCGAGGCGATGTTGGCCAGCATCGAGCAGGTCCGCCAGCTGGAATGTAATCTGCTGGCCAAGGCCGCAGAGGCCAAGGCGAAATTCGACCGGCGCGGACAACTGCTGCCGCGTGAACGCTTGAACCTGTTACTGGACCCCGGCGCGCCGTTTCTCGAACTGGCAAGCCTGGCCGGCTATAAATTGCACGACGACAAGGACGGCAGCCAGGCCGGCGGCGGCTTGATCGCCGGGATTGGTTATGTGTCCGGGGTCCGGGTGCTGGTGGTGGCCAACAACAGCGCGATCAAGGGCGGGACCATTTCCCCCAGCGGCCTGAAAAAATCCCTGCGCCTGCAACAGATCGCCATGGAAAACAAACTGCCGGTGATCACCCTCGCCGAAAGTGGCGGCGCCAACCTCAATTACGCCGCAGAGATTTTTGTCGAAGGCGCGCGCAGCTTCGCCAACCAGGCGCGGATGTCGGCCATGGGGCTGCCGCAGATTACCGTGGTGCACGGCTCAGCCACCGCCGGCGGCGCCTACCAGCCCGGGCTGTCGGACTACGTGGTGGTGGTGCGCGGCAAGGCCAAGCTGTTTCTCGCCGGCCCGCCGCTGCTCAAGGCCGCCACCGGGGAAATCGCCACCGATGAAGCCCTGGGCGGTGCACAAATGCACGCGCAGACCGCCGGCACCGCCGAGTACCTGGCCGAGAACGATGCCGATGGGCTGCGCCTGGTGCGCGAGATCGTCAGCCTGTTGCCGTGGAATGCCCGTATGCCGCTGCCCGCTCGCCCCGAGTTCGATGAACCGCTGTACCCCATCGAGGACCTGCTGGGGCTGATTCCCGCCGACCCGAAAAAACCCTACGACGTGCGCGAAATCATTGCCCGCATCGCCGACGGTTCACGCTTCCTCGAATTCAAGGGCGAGTTCGACCAGCAGACCCTGTGCGGCCACCTGAAAATCCACGGGCGGCCCTGTGGTTTCATCGGCAACAACGGCCCGATCACCCCGCAAGGCGCGAGCAAGGCGGCGCAGTTCATCCAGCTGTGTGACCAGAGCCAGACCCCCCTGCTGTTTTTCCACAACACCACCGGCTTCATGGTCGGCACCGAGTCGGAGCAACAAGGGGTGATCAAGCATGGCTCCAAGTTGATTCAGGCCGTGGCCAATGCCCGGGTGCCGAAGCTGACGCTGGTGGTCGGCGGCTCCTACGGTGCCGGTAACTACGCGATGTGCGGTCGCGGTCTAGACCCGCGCTTCATCTTCGCCTGGCCCAACAGCCGCACCGCGGTGATGGGCGGCGCCCAGGCCGGCAAGGTGCTGCGCATCGTCACCGAGGCCAGGCAGCTCAAGGATGGCCTGGTCCCGGACCCGAAGATGCTCGACATGCTGGAGCAGGTCACCGCGCAGAAACTCGACAGCCAGTCCACCGCCCTCTACGCCAGTGCCAACCTGTGGGATGACGGGCTGATTGATCCACGGGACAGCCGCACGCTGCTGGGCTACCTGCTGGATATTTGCCAGGAAGCCGAGGTTCGTCAGTTGCAAACCAACAGTTTTGGTGTCGCCCGGTTCTAGTCCGGCCAAAGGAGAACAATAACAATGATCTTTACCCAGGAACATGAAGCCCTGCGCCGTACCGTACGCCAGTTTGTCGACAGCCAGATCAACCCCTACGTCGATGAGTGGGAGAAGGCCGGGCGCTTCCCGATCCACGAGATTTTTCGCCAGGCCGGCGAGCTGGGCCTGCTGGGTATCAGCAAGCCGGAAAAATTCGGCGGCATGGGCCTGGACTACAGCTATTCGATCGTCGCGGCCGAAGAATTCGGCACCATTCGTTGCGGTGGGATCCCCATGTCCATCGGCGTACAGACCGACATGTGCACCCCGGCGCTGGCGCGCTTCGGCTCCGATGAACTGCGCGAGCAATTCCTGCGCCCGGCCATCAGCGGCGAACAGGTCGGCTGCATTGGCGTCTCGGAAGTTGGCGCCGGCTCCGATGTCGCCGGGCTGAAAACCACCGCGCTCAAGGACGGCGATGACTACGTGATCAACGGCAGCAAGATGTGGATCACCAACTCGCCGAGTGCCGATTTCATCTGCCTGCTGGCCAATACCTCCGACGACAAGGCGCACATCAACAAGTCGCTGATCATGGTGCCGATGAACACGCCCGGCGTCAGCCTCGGCTCACACCTGGACAAACTGGGCATGCGCAGCTCGGAAACCGCCCAGGTATTCTTCGATGACGTGCGTGTGCCGCAACGTTACCGCATCGGCCATGAAGGCGCCGGGTTCATGATGCAGATGCTGCAGTTCCAGGAAGAACGCCTGTTCGGCGCAGCCAACATGATCAAGGGCCTGGAATACTGCGTCGACAGCACCATTGAGTACTGCAAGGAACGCAAGACCTTCGGCAGTGCCCTGATCGACAACCAGGTCATCCACTTCCGCCTGGCCGAACTGTCCACCGAGATCGAGTGCCTGCGGGCGCTGGTCTATCAAGCCACCGAGCAATACGTCAAAGGCCAGGACGTCACCCGCCTGGCATCCATGGCCAAGCTCAAGGCCGGTCGCCTGGGCCGGGAAGTCAGCGACAGTTGCCTGCAGTACTGGGGCGGCATGGGGTTCATGTGGGACAACCCGGTGGCCCGCGCCTACCGCGACGTGCGCCTGGTGTCGATCGGCGGCGGTGCCGACGAGATCATGCTGGGGATCATCTGCAAGCTGATGGGCACCCTGCCCGGGAAGAAAAAATGAGCACCCTGCCCGATTGCCAGACCCTGTTGCTGGAACTGCACAGCGGCGTGCTGCACATCACCCTGAACCGCGCCGATTGCCGCAACGCCATGAGCCTGCAGATGGTTGCCGAGTTGCGCGCGGTGCTGGCGGCGGTCCGCGATGACCGGCAGGTGCGTGCGCTGGTGCTGGGCGGTGCCGGCGGGCATTTCTGTGCCGGCGGCGACTTGAAAGACATGGCCAACGCCCGCGCCCAGGGCGCAGACGCTTACCGTGAGCTGAACCGGGCCTTCGGCGCGTTGCTGGAAGAAGCCCAGCACGCGCCCCAGGTGCTGATCTGCGTGTTGCAGGGCGCGGTGCTCGGCGGCGGCCTGGGCCTGGCCTGTGTCAGCGACATCGCCCTGGCCGACCACAAGGCGCAATTCGGCCTGCCGGAAACCAGCCTGGGGCTGCTGCCGGCGCAGATCGCGCCCTTTGTGGTGCAGCGCATCGGCCTGACCCAGACCCGGCGCCTGGCCCTGACGGCGGCGCGCTTTGATGGGCATGAGGCACGGCGCCTGGGCCTGGTGCATTTTGTCGAGCAGGATGCGCAAGCCTTGGCCGAACGCCTGGACGCGGTACTCGAGCACGTCCTGTGCTGCGCGCCGGGGGCGAATGCCGCGACCAAGGCCCTGCTGCTGGCCAGCACCGAACAACCGCTGGGGCCATTGCTCGACCAGGCCGCCGAGTGGTTCAGCGCTGCGGTGACGGGGGTAGAAGGTGTCGAGGGCACCCTGGCTTTTGTGCAGAAACGCAAACCGGGTTGGGCGCCCTGAACAAGTCGCGAGCAGGCCCTTACAGACTCCGCACTCACCAATGGGAACCCGACCATGCCCACCCTGCGCAAAATCCTCATTGCCAACCGCGGTGAAATTGCCTGCCGCATTCAACGCACCGCCCAGGCCCTGGGCTATCGCACAGTGGCCGTCTTCAGCGATGCCGACGCCGACGCCCTGCATGTGCAACTGGCCGACGAAGCCGTGTGCATCGGCCCTGCGGCGGTGGCCCAGTCCTACCTCAATGCCCAGGCGATCCTCGACGCCGCACGGCGCAGCGGGGCCGACGCGATCCACCCCGGTTACGGTTTCCTCTCGGAAAACGCCCCGTTCGCCCAAGCCTGCGCCGACGCCGGGCTGACCTTTATCGGCCCAAGCCCCGAGGCCATCGAACTGATGGGCAGCAAACGCCTGTCGAAGATCGCCATGCTCACTGCGGGCGTGCCGTGCATCGCCGGCTACCAGGGCGCCGAGCAGGACGATCAGACCCTGGCGGCCGAAGCCGAGCGCATCGGCTATCCGTTGATGATCAAGGCCAGCGCCGGCGGTGGTGGGCGCGGCATGCGCCTGGTGCACGAGGCCGACCAGCTACTGGAGCAACTGCGCACTGCGCGCTCCGAAGCCCTGAACGCTTTTGGCAGTGCCGAGCTGATTCTGGAACAGGCGCTGATCGCGCCGCGCCACGTTGAAATCCAGTTGTTCGGCGACCAGCACGGTCACCTGATCTATCTCGGTGAGCGCGACTGCTCCATCCAGCGCCGTCATCAGAAAGTCATCGAAGAGGCGCCTTGCCCGGTGATGACCCCGCAGTTGCGCCAGGCCATGGGCGAAGCCGCACTCAAGGCGGGGCGCGCGGTCAATTACGTCGGCGCTGGCACCGTTGAGTTCTTGCTCGATAGCCGGGGACACTTTTACTTCCTGGAAATGAACACCCGGTTGCAGGTCGAACACCCCGTCACCGAGCTGATCACCGGCCTTGACCTGGTGGCCTGGCAACTGCAGGTCGCCGCCGGATTGCCCTTGCCGTTGCGCCAGGAACAGATCGAACTCAAGGGGCATGCCATGGAGGTGCGCCTGTATGCCGAAGACCCGGCGCAGGCGTTCATGCCACAGACCGGGCGTATCCACCACTGGTTGCCGGCGCTGCAAGATGGGGTGCGCATTGACCATGGCCTGCTCGAAGGGCAGCAGGTCAGCCCGTTCTACGACCCCATGCTGGGAAAAATCATCGCCCACGGCGCCACCCGCGAAGAGGCCCGGCGCAAACTGTTGCGGGCAGTCGAAGACACGGTCCTGCTGGGGGTGCAGACCAATCAGCGCTTGCTCGCCGCCCTGCTGGACCATCCGCAGTTCATCAGCGGTGAGTTCAGTACCGGCTTTATCCCCGAGCATTTCAGCGCTCACCCAAGCCTGCACCCCCACGCCCCGAGCGCCGAGGAGCTGGCGATCGCCGCAGCCTTGTTCTACCAGCAGTCCGCCCAGGAGCACGCCGCCCGGCTCACGGGCTGGCGCAACAATGCCAGTGCCCCGCTGCAGCAGCAGATCGGCCTGCAGGATGCCCGTTGGCCTGCGCAAATAACCGTGCTGGCCGAGGGTCAGCTGCGCATTGAAGTGGCGGCGCAAACACTGCAGCTGAAGGTGCTGGAGATCAGCCCGCACTCAGCCTGTCTGGAGCTCGATGGTATCCGCCGGCGTTATGCCTATGCCTTGGCCCACGACCAGCTCTGGCTGGGCACCCGGCCTGGCGCCCTGGTGCTGCAAAACCAGACCCTGGCACCGGTGCGTGGCCAGGCCACCATCCATTGCGGAACCCTGAAGGCGCCGATGGACGGGGCGATCGTCGACGTGCTGGTCAGCGAAGGCGCACAGGTCAGCAAGGGCCAATTGCTCCTGGTGCTGGAGGCAATGAAGATGGAACACCCGCTCAAGGCCGGCATCGACGGCGTGATCAAGCGCTTGCAGGTCAGCCCCGGCGACCAGGTGAAAAACCGTCAGATTTTACTGGAGGTTGAATAAGCCCCTAGGCGGAACCGCCGGGGTTGGCTACGCTCAGCTTCATCAGTACGCGGATACCAGGAACGCTGTGATGCCTCATTGGCTGGTAATTGATCTTGAAGCGACAACTGATGACGGCGGCTGGCCTATCGAAGAGATGGAAATCATTGAAATCGGTGCCACCCTGGTCAATCGCCAGGGCCGCGAGCTGGATCACTTCCAGCGCTTCGTCCGGCCGTTGCGACGGCCCTTGTTGACCCCCTTTTGTCGGGAGCTGACCCACATCACCCAGGCCAACATCGACGCGGCCCAACCGCTGGCAGACGTCTGGCTGCAGTTCGAACGCTGGCTGGGCCAGCATCATGCCGGCCTGGAAGGCTGGGCCAGCTGGGGCGACTACGATCGCAAACAGTTGCTCCAGGAATGGCAGCGCCTGCAACTCGACAGCGCCCTGAGCCGGGTGCCGCACATCAATCTCAAGCAGCGCTTCGCCAAGGCCCGCCGACTGGAGCGGCCACTGGGCCTCAACGCGGCCCTGCAACTGGCCGGCCTGCAGTTCAGCGGGCAACAGCATCGGGCGCTGGAGGATGCGCGCAATACCGCCCGTTTATTACCGTTGACCCTGCCCGCCACTCCTTGAGTGCAACAGGTGACGGACGAAAAGGCCTTGTGCATACTGGCCGGCCTTTTTAGCCCTTTTCGAGGAATCGCCCATGTTCAAAGTCAACGAGTACTTCGACGGCACCGTCAAGTCGATTGCTTTCGGCACTGCCGAAGGTCCGGCCACCATCGGCGTCATGGCGGCGGGCGAATACGAGTTCGGCACCAGCCAGCGCGAAATCATGCACGTGGTCTCCGGCGCCCTGACCGTCAAGCTGCCGGACAGCGACGATTGGCAAACCTTCGCTGCCGGCAGCCAGTTCAATGTTCCGGCCAACAGCAAGTTCCAACTCAAAGTGGCGGCCGACAGCGCCTACCTGTGCGAATACCGCGGCTAAGCGTTATCGCGACCCCATAAAAAATGCCCGTGTCCTGCGACACGGGCATTTTTCGTTGTGCACCCAGGGGATTACTCGAGAATCGTCACCGGCATGCCGACTTCCAGCCGACCATTGGCGTCGTTGACCAGATTCTGCCCGAACATTGCGCCATCGGCTTGTGCGCGATACTGCTGCAGGGTTGCCAGCGGCTCGCGGTCAGCGCTGCGCTCACCGGTCTGCGGGTCGATGGTAGTCAGGATGCAGCGCGAGCATGGCTTGACCACACGGAACTCGACATCGCCAATGCGAATCCGCTTCCAGCCGTCTTCGGCAAACGCTGCGCTGCCTTCGATCACCAGGTTGGGCCGGAACCTGAGCATCTCCAGAGGCCGACCGACCCGTTGCACCAGGTCATCGAGCGAAGCCTGGCCAATCAACAGCAGGGGGAAGCCATCGGCGAAGGCAACTTTATCGTCATCCTTGCCATAACCTGCCTGGGTGGTCCGGGCCAACGCCTCGGGTACTTGTACCAGGCGCGTGGGCTTGCCGATGAACGCGCTGACCCACGCGGCCGCGGCATCACCGGCATCCGGCACCCGCAAAGTGTCGCGCCAGATGGTCACGCCACGCAGTTCGGCGTCGTCCACCGGCAAGGCCACCTCAATCGGCGAATGCCCGGGCGCCGCCAGTGTCAGGCCACCCGTGGCATTGCACAGGGCTGACAATTGGCTCATCGCCGCCACCGCCCGTTGTGTGAGAAACCGCCCACTGGCCTCGTCCACCAGCATCCAGCGGCGGTCGCCGGCCAGGCCCAGCTTGTCCAGATGCGCCTGTTGCAGGACCTCACCCTTGGCGGACTTGAGTGGATAACGGTACAGCGCGCTCAGACGCAACATGGCCAGCTCCCTGATGGACAAAAACGCCACCCTATACGAGCTTGATCGCCGAATCAAAGGCCGGACGAGCTTCCATGCCTGTTACGTGCTGAGAGCGTGACGCCTGCATCGCGAGCAGACGGAGCGCCGCCCGGCTCTCTCCCACCGTGATCTGCGTTATCAGGCCGGGACTTCGTCGAGCATCAACCGCTGGCGCACCACATCGACCAGTTTGTCGGGCTGGAACTTGGAGAGGAAGTTGTCGCAACCGACCTTCTTCACCATCGACTCGTTGAAACTGCCGGACAGCGAGGTGTGCAGCACCACGTACAGGCCCCGCAAACGCGGATCGTTGCGGATCTCGGTCGTCAGGCGGTAGCCGTCCATTTCCGGCATTTCCGCGTCGGTGAAGACCATCAACAGCTTCTCGGTCATCTCTACCCCACTGTCTGCCCAGCTCTTGAGCAGTTTCAGGGCCTTCAGGCCATCGCTGGCAATGTGCATTTTCACCCCCAACTGGCTGAGGGTGTCGCGCATCTGTGCCAGCGCCACGTTGGAGTCGTCCACCAGCAACACCTCACGATGGCGGGCACGCTCGAGAACCGGGTCCTCGAGTTTTTCGCGTGAAACCTTGGTGCTGTAGGGCACGATCTCGGCGAGGACTTTTTCGACGTCGATGATCTCCACCAACTGCTCGTCGACTTTGCTGATGGCGGTCAGGTAATGCTGGCGGCCAGCGCTGGTGGGTGGCGGCAGAATGGCCTCCCAGTTCATGTTGACGATGCGGTCCACACCGCCGACCAGGAACGCCTGCACCGAGCGGTTGTACTCGGTGACAATAATCGTGCTGTTGGGGCCGGGCACCAGCGGGCGCATGCCGATGGCCTGGGACAAGTCGATCACCGGCAGGGTCTGGCCACGCAGATTGACCACACCACAGACAAACGGATGACGATGGGGCATCAGGGTCAGCTTGGGCAGTTGCAGGACTTCCTGCACCTTGAAGACGTTGATCGCGAACAGCTGCCGACCGGCGAGGCGGAACATGAGGATTTCCAGGCGATTCTCACCCACCAGTTGGGTGCGTTGATCTACCGTGTCGAGAATGCCGGCCATTATGACTCCTGGGGTTACCGATGAATTCACTCAGGCAAGGTATCGGCGGCTGCCTGCGCTTCTTGACCCTGGAGTGACGGGCCTCGTAAAAAAATTGATGTCATATTGACATCATGCTCTACTGAATGAATCTCTCTCGGGAGACCACGCTCCGCCCCATCAGCCTTGCCTGCAGCGCATCAGGGAAACCCCTAGGCGCAATCGGGACTCGCCTGATATTCGTGATATCTAATAGCCATTAATGTGACGCCATTCTCATTGCATGAATGGAGTCAGGCTTTTGTTGTTGATCGCGGAACCACCGCCAGGCCCTCTTTACCCCCCGTCAAACCATTCAGCGAGAGCCTCACGACGCCGTGCCGCCGTGGTTCGTTGTGCTACCCCTGCCGCCAACGCCGCGGCCCTGTGTGTAACTGACAGGGACTCAGTGGAAAAACCGGAACCGTCCTACAGACTTTGTGCAATTACAGACAGTAACTTAGCCCCGTTCACCAGACGCCCGATTGCCCTACCTGACTTGAAGTCGTGGAGAAAAGCATGTTGATCGAACGGAATAACTGGAACCCTCGACTGCCTGAATTCCTGATTGAAGCCGAAACCCTGCTGGCAAAATCGGAGGAGTGCCTGGCACACCTGCAATTGATCAAAAACGACCCGGACGCCATCCATTGCCTGCTTGGCACCCTGCTGACCCTGGCCAATCGCGCGGACGTCCTGGCGCTGGGCGGCATCTGTACGTTTGCCCGCGCCATTCATGCCGTACTCCGCCAGGTACAGGGGCAAGTCAATCTGCACGACCAGGCACTTGGCGCATTAAAGGAATGTTTGACGCTGATCGCCTGGCAACTGGAACTGGTCGATCGGCATACCGGTGACCTGCGCCTCGACAGTACCGAGCAGACGTTTTTGCTTGAGGCATTCGTGGCGCAAATCGACTGCGGGCCCTGTGCGCTCGACGGGCCGACCAGCGGCCTGGCCTGCGCAACCATGGCCACCAGACGGGCGTAAGGCACGTCTTCAAGATGACGCCGGGGCAATGTGCGCAAGCGCGACCAACCGCACCTTAGGTGGTAACATGCGCACCAATTAATTGACGCTACAGAAATGACACTCTGAATCCCGGCCCCTGGCGGCGGGAAGTGCAAGACTCTACTTTGCCCCTCAGACTGTTCTGCTTTGCAGCCGCCCGCTCCAGTCAATCACCCTGACCGGCCAGCCCACCGCGAACATTCATGGGTTCCCTGCGCCATGCACGCCAGCCTCAAATCAGTCCTGAACTGGCGCCCCTCCCGACAGGCAGTACAACGCTTGACCCTGCTGCTTGGCCTTTGCACCGCCATCGGTTGCCTGCTGGCTTACTCCCTGTCCAGCCCGGTGCCACTGGCCTTGCTGGTGCTGAGCCTGGCGGCGGCAATCGGCGGCTTGCGCCAATACCTGCGCTTGCGCAGCGCCATCAAGTTCCAGCCCCAGGAGCTGGCGGAACGCTTGCTGCAGGTCCAGGAAAACGAACGTCATCGGCTCAGCCGGGAATTGCACGACGACATCGGCCAATTGCTCACCGCAGCAAAACTGCAAAACGAATGGCTCAAGCGTCGCCTGCCACCAGAACTGCACAGCCATTGCAGCCTGCTCGGCGAAACCCTGGAAGACACCTTGGCCAAGGTGCACGACATCTGCGCCGTACTCAATCCACGGCAACTGTCGAGCCTGGGCCTGGAAGCCAGTTTGCGCGCCCATCTGCTCAAGACGCTGGCCAACAACAGCCTGCACTGGAGCCTGGAATGCCAGCAGCAATTGGCAGGCATTCCAGAAGAAATGGCGGTCGCGGCGTTTCGTGTCACCCAGGAAGCCATCACCAATGTGCTGCGCCACGCCCAGGCCGAAAATCTGCTGGTCCGTTTGCAACGTACACCCGAGGGGCTGGCCCTGTTGGTCAGTGACGATGGCGTGGGGTTTTGTCCTGCCGCGTTTCCTGGCCGTGAAGGGCAGCGTGGCATGGCGGGCATGGCGGAGCGGGTCGAGCAGTTGGGCGGTCTGCTGAACGTCAGAAGTGAACCGGGCAAGGGAGCACGGATCGACGCCCTTTTCCCCTGGGCACCCCGCACGCTCGAACGAGCCGCCACCCATAAGGTTCCCCATTGACTTGTAACTTGCTGCTGGTGGATGACCACTCACTGATCAGGGCTGGCGTGCGTGCGCTGGTCCTGGATATTCCCGGCTATGCGGTGATTGGTGAGGCCGACGACGGGGCCCAGGTGCTAGAAATGGTCGAGGCCTTGAACCCGGACATCATTGTCCTCGACCTCTCGATGAAGCAGGTCGACGGATTGGAGGCACTGCACAGGCTCAAGGCGGCCCATCCGCAGAGCAAGGTGTTGATCCTGTCGATGCATACCGACCCGACGCTGGTCATGCGCGCCCTGGAGTCCGGGGCTCATGGCTACCTGCTCAAGGACGCCACGGCCACGGAGCTCGCGCACGCCCTTGAAGCCCTGCGCAACAACGAACGCTACCTGAGCCCGGCCATCGCCCACACCGTGATCGACCAGGCGCTGGCACGGGCCCACAGCCCTCAAGTGCCCACCGTCGATAGCCATAACCTCACCGCGCGGCAACTGGAGATCCTGCGGCTGATCGTGCGCGGCAAATCCACTCGCGAGATTGCCTGCGGCCTGGGGCTGAGTATCAAGACCGTGGAAACCCACCGCGCGCAGATTATGAAGCGTCTGCAGATCTACGAGGTGGCGGGGCTGGTGCTGTTTGCCGTGCGCGAGCGCATCATCAGCCTCGACGACTGACCCGGCTCACGCCTGGAGCAAAGGCGAATCCGCGGGTAGATGCACGCGCAATGCGCCAGGACGCACCGAAAAGCGCAGGTTCTCGCCTTCCAGTGGCTCGCCATCAAGATTGATGTAGAGCCCTTCCGAGACCTTGATCTCGACCCATGGCAGGCGCGCGCGGACAAACATGTTGTCGATGCCCCAACCGTCCACCAACAGGTCCTTGAGCGTCCCCACGACATCCTGCGGTGCCGGGAGGATGCTGATATCCAGCAGGCCGTCGTTGACCAGCGCCTGCGGACATAACGCATGCCCGCCACCGGCCTGCCGGCCATTGCCGATCCCCAGCGCCAGCAACTGGCCATGCCAGTGAAAATCGGGACCTTGCAACTCGCCGTAAGCGGCATGCAACTCGCTGAAGCGCGACAGTCCGGTGAACAGGTAAGCCGCCCCGCCCAGCATCTTCTTCAGGTCTTCAGAGGTGTTCGCCGTCACCTGGCTGCCAAATCCGCCCGTCGCCATATTGAGAAATACCTGACCGCCCACTTCCCCCAGGTCGATCGGTTGCGCTGGAACGTCCAACAACGCGAGCGCCTCTCGCGGTATCAGGGAAACCCCTGCCGCGCGCGCAAAGTCATTGGCAGTCCCCAACGGCAGCAACACCAGGCTGGCTTGATCGGCCTGCTTCGCCAGCGCTTCGGCGATGTCGCGCAAGGTGCCGTCGCCGCCCCCGGCAATCAATCGGGTAAAGCCCGCAGCCAGCGCCTCTTGCACCAGATGCTGGGCGTCGCCGGCCTCCCATGTCAGGCGCACCGCCAACTCCCAGCCTTGTTCGCGCTTTTCCTCGACCGCCGAACGGACCTCTTCGTTGAGTGCCTGCTTACCGTGCAAAATCAACAGCGCCTTGCGCTCACTCATCGTCATCTCCCCGGTTGATCAAAGGCCTCTGGCAAATGTTGACCACACACGCGACTGAAAGAGCCCAGGACCGCGATAAGTTTCGAGTTTTTTCTTACAGCCTGTGACGAATCAGCCTAATTGACGCTGAATGGATATTGGAACACCTTGTGTCCAGGCACCTCAGGAACAGATTGGTAATACACAAGGAAGTGAATACTTATGAATGGCTCCGCCCTCCAGGACCTGACCCGCTCCTCAACAAAAAAACCTGCGCCGACACCCCCAAAGGGCGACCCACACTCGGCAACCCGTTGCACGTCCATACCAGCCAAAGGAAGCGACATGGAACCTCGCACCGCAGAACTGGAGGCCCGTCTCAAGTCCCTGCACAAGGACCTGCACCAGGCCCGGGGCGAGTTGCAAGCCATCAGGTACAGGCTTGCCTACTCGACCGGCACCCTCATTGTGATCATCGGCCTCGTCAGCTGGATCGCCAACAGCCGCTTCGATCAGTTGCTGACACTACTCAACTAAGCACGCGCCAGGCCCAGGCAGCAGCGTGGGCCTGGCGTGAATCAGCCAAGCACTTCACTCAATGGAATGAAGTTCACCCAATCGCCTTCGACCAGGGTGCGCTCTTCCAGCACCTCGACCAGCCCTTCGGCCCACGCGGCACTGCGCAACACTCCGGAGCTCTGGTTGCGATAGACAATCGCCCGCCCCTGCTCCAGACGTCCGCGCAGGTACTCGCGACGGTTGCCGGCCTTGGGCCAGACAAAACCTGCCGGGACCTGGAACTGCAGCGGGGTCACCTCCCTCACGCCCTGGCGTCGCAACAGATAGGGCCGCGCCAGCAGGGCGAAGGTCACCAGGGTCGACGCCGGATTACCCGGCAAGCCGATTACCGGCACACCTTGAAAGTGCCCAAACGTCAGGGGCTTGCCGGGTTTGATCGCCAGCTTCCATAACGCCAGTTCACCTGCCTCGCGCAGCGCGATGCCGAGGAAGTCCGCTTCACCGACCGACACCCCGCCCGTGGAGAGAATCAGGTCGACGCTGCCCAATTGCCCAAGACGCTCGCGGGTGGCCTGCAGGTTGTCCGGCAGAATGCCTCCATCCAGCACCTCACACCCCAGGCGTTGCAGCCAACTGCACAGCAGCACCCGATTGCTGTTGTAGATCTGCCCTGGCCCCAGTGGTTGCCCTGGCTCTACCAGTTCGTCCCCGGTCGACAGCACGGCGACCCGCACTTTGCGCACCACCCGGAGCTCGGCATTGCCCAATGAGGCGGCCAGGCCGAGCTCGATCGGTCCCAGGCGCGTACCGGCGTCCAGCACCCGTTCGCCCACCGTGGTTTCCTGGCCTTGTGGGCGGATGTTCTGCCCGACGTGCAAAGGCTCGCTGAAACGCACCCGCTGATCGGCCAGGACCTCGGTGTTTTCCTGCATCTCAACGCAGTCCGCGCCGGCCGGTACCGGGGCACCGGTAAAGATCCGCGCACAGGTCCCTGGCGCCAGAGGCTCGGGGGCCATTCCGGCAAAGATCTTCTGGCTGACGGGCAATGGCTCGCCTGTCCAGTCGGCGACGCACAAGGCGTAGCCATCCATGGCACTGTTGGGCCACGGTGGCAGATCGAGGTTCGAGAGCAGATCATCGGCCAGCACCCGGCCTTCAGCGGCCGCCAACGGCAAGTGTTCAAACTCGACAATCGGCGCAGCCTCGGCCATCTCCAGAAGACGCGCCAATGCGACTTCGACCGGCATCAAGCTGCCGGTCTTGCCTGGCTTACCCACGGGATTCACAGGGTGCCGCCTGCTTCAAATGGGCGACAAAGTTGCACGGCCGGTGACGGACGTCCAACTGCTCGGCCAGAATTCCATCCCAGCCAGTGCGTACCGCGTTGGTGGAACCCGGCAGGCAGCACACCAGGGTGCCATTGGCCAGGCCGGCCAACGCGCGGGATTGCACCGTCGAGGTGCCGATGTCCGCCAGCGATATCTGGCGAAACAACTCGCCAAAACCATCGACCTGCTTGTCCAGCAGACAACTGACGGCTTCCGGGGTGCTGTCGCGTCCGGTGAAGCCAGTCCCGCCGGTAATCAGCACCACTTGCACCACGTCGTCGGCAATCCAGGTGGCCACTTGCGCACGTATTTTGTACAAGTCATCTTTAAGCAACACCCGTGCAGCGAGGTGATGGCCGGCAGCACCCAGGCGGTCGACAAAGACCTGTCCCGAGGTATCGGTTTCCAGGGTGCGAGTGTCGCTGACAGTCAGCACCGCGATGTTCAGCGGGGCGAAAGGTACATCAGCCTTGGCTTTCATAGGCTCGTCCAGTTGTAGGAGAAACAGCCCGGTGTTATATCACAGCGCCCCGTTTTTTTGCCGCCCCGATGGAGTTGTGCCATGCCCTTGAATGTTCAGCTACCGCCCTGCTCCATCCTGCTGCTGGCAGGCGGGCGCGGCCAGCGCATGGGTGGCCAGGACAAGGGTCTGCTGGAGTGGCAGGGCCAGCCTCTGATCAGCCATCTGCACCGGTTGACGCGCAGCTTGACCGATGACCTGATCATCTCCTGCAACCGTAATCGGCAACAGTACGCGGCCTACGCCGACCAACTGGTGCACGACGAGATAGCCGACTTCCCTGGCCCGCTGGCTGGTATTCGCGCCGGCCTGGCGGTGGCACGGCACGCCCATCTGCTGGTGCTGCCATGCGATGTACCGCGCGTTGATGCCGAACTTGTGCACGAGATGCGCGCCGCCGCCAGCCAGCACCCGGCCACGCCCTTGATGCTGCGCCAGGGTGAACATTGGCAACCCTTGTTGTGCGTGATCCCGGTAGCCCTTGCGCAGGCATTTGAAAGCGCCTGGAATACCGGTGAACGCAGTCCTGGGCGTATCATGCGTAATCTGGGTGCTTTGGCCTTGCAGTGCCCGGACCATGATCAGCGCCTGGCCAACCTCAATACACCCGAGCTGTTAAGCCTGCACGCCAGCGTGTCAGAATGACGGCGCCAAGGAACTTGCCGGCGTGCCACACGTCTGAAGTCCAGTATTCAAAAGAATTCATTTGCGGAGACATCTCATGACTCAACGGACCCTCGCCACTTTCATGCTTGCTCTGGGCCTGACCACCCTCGCTGGTTGCTCATCGCCTGCAGTCATCACCTTGAATGACGGTCGCGAAATCCAGTCTGTCGATACCCCTAGATTCGATAACGAGTCGGGTTTCTACGAGTTCGAACAACTGGACGGCAAGCAGACCCGCATCAACAAGGATCAGGTTCGCACCGTAAAAGACCTGTAAGCCTCGGCCTCTACGGCTGCACGACAATGCCCGCCCTGCGCGGGCGTTGTCGTATCTGGGAGGCGGAAAAGCCTGTTGTGCAACCCATGTGGCGAAGACTCACCAGGCCAGTCTGATCCGGCTTTCGAACACCCGCTCCACGCCGCTCAATGGATCACTGAAGCGCAACCCCCTGGCCAACAGCTTCAGCGGGTTGGCGTAGTCGTCCTCGACATCCTTCAGTACCTGCGGATAGAACGGGTCATTGCAGATGCTCGCCCCCAGCGCCGTCATATGCACCCGCAACTGGTGCTTCTTGCCGGTGACCGGAGATAAGCCGTACCGCCAAAGGTCGCCATTCTGCTCCAGGACCTGCACCGCCGTTTCGGTGTTACTCACCCCGAGGCCTTCCTGCATGCGAAAGAAGGGTTCGCCCTCTACCAGCCGGCTTTTGTGTACCAAGGGGAATGTCAGTTGGGGCAACGCCTGGGCAATGGCTTCGTAGTATTTGTCGATCTTGCGGGTTGGAAACAACGCCTGATACGCCGAACGGCTTTGCGGATTGGCGGAAAACAGCACCAGCCCGGCAGTGTGGCGATCGATGCGATGCAACGGCACCAGATGGGGGTTGTCGAGGCGGCGAATCAAGCGGCGCAGCAGGGTCTGCTCGACATATTCACCCGCGGGCGTCACTGGCAGAAAATGCGGTTTGTCCGCCACGACCAGGTGTTCGTCGGCATACAGGATCGTTTCCAGCACCGGGATGACTTTTTCGTCCGGCACTTCGCGAAAATAATGGATTCGCAGGCCTTCCTTGTAGGCCAGGTCCAGGGCAATCGCCTGGCCCTGAGCATCGAGGACACGACCACGGGCGATCCGGTCCAGCCACTGTTCGCGCCCAATGGCACTGAAGTGTTCGCACAGGCAGTCAAGCACGGTAGCCCAGGAACCCGGCGGCAGGTACAGCGTGCTGGCCTGGCTATGGGCGGCGGAAAATGATGAAGTGGACATACACAAGCTCTTGCCGTTAATGCAGGCGGGCATTATCCAACAACGGCCGGAACCAACCTAGGGGAGATTCCATACCACCCAGGTTCAGGCCCCACAGCTCGCCATCGACTCGCGCAAGGCGGCGGCTTCGGTGAACTCTTTCAACCAGCGCAACACTTCCACTGCTTCCCAGCGCCCGGGATCATAAAGCGCGTAGAGCAAACCCTGATAACCCACCACATCCAGTTGCCGGTGATACCCGGCGCGCTGGAACAAGGCTTCGATTTCCGCGAAGCAGGTATTGAAGTGCAATTTATTGAATGGGGTCTTCCCTTCTGTCACCAGCCCATCGAGCCGCAGCTCCAGGACCGCCTCGCGCACCACGTCGGCCGACATCCGGTTCACGCTGGCTTTCAACTGTTCGACATTGACCATGCTGCATCACTCCTGTTTCGTCTGCGCCCGCTGATGCCTGACGCTTTATGCAAATACCTGCTGGACCGCCCTCAGCCACGTCCCACATAGCTGACCACCCAGAGCACCACGCCCCAGATCGGGGCCGGGTCGAGATCGTCGAAGGCAACCGAGGCCACCGACGGCCGGGCGGCCTTGAGCAGCAGTCCCCCCTTGGGGTCGGCTGCCAGTAAGCGCACGCAATACTCGTTGTCGCCATCGAGGTGAGCCACCACGTACTGGTCCTGAACCGGTCGGATCGAACGATCGACAATCAGGCGGTCACCGGGATAGATACCAAAGCCCAGCAAACTGTCGTCTTCCACCAGCACCGCACGTACCTGGGGCGCGCCCAGGCCGACAATGCGGTCGAGGGAGAAGTTCTGACCCCGATCTTCGGCGGCAGAATGCACGGCGCTGAGGCTCAGCTCATCGGCGTCGGGCAAGTGCAGGCGCTGGGTCATGGCGAGTAAGGTAAGGGACATGGCGGCCTCCCGAATAACTGTATGTGCATACAGTAACCGAATATCCGGGTTGCCGCCAATGCGTGTCGCGCGGGACACGACAAACGGAGTGCATGGCGCCGAACTGGCTGCAGGATTCAGCGCAGGAAGGCGACGACTTGCTCGGCGTCGAAGGGCCAGCCCAGTTCCGCACCGGTATCGACCCGGCGTAACACCGGGATCCGCAGGCCGTAGGCTTCGAACAGTGCCTGGCTGTCGGCGATGTCCACCAGCTCTACCAACAGGCCGTGCTCGACCAGCGGCATCAGTTCCGCTTCGGCGAGTTCACACAGGTGGCAGCCAAGGGTGCCGAATAACTGGCATTCAGGGGGCATGACAGACGGACCACGAAAGAATGGGTGTTCATTCTAGGCTGGCCACCAAAAACCGTCGAGCTCAAGGCGCCCGCCATCAGTCCTGACTGACTGCGCCGATCTTGTGGATCGACAGGTCGGCGCCGTAGTACTCCTCTTCCTGACTCAGGCGCAGGCCGTGCAGGCGCTTGATCACGCCGTATACCAGCAGCCCGCCGAGTAACGCAATGACGATGCCCAACGCCGTGCCGATCAGTTGACTGACCAGGCTGACGCCACCCAGGCCGCCCAATGCTGTCTGGCCGAAAATCCCACAGGCAATGCCGCCCCAGGCCCCGCATAGGCCATGCAGTGGCCAGACCCCCAGCACGTCGTCGATCTTCCATTGGTTCTGCGCCGCGATAAAACACCAGACAAACAGGGCGCCGGCGATGGCCCCCGTGACCAACGCACCGACCGGGTGCATCAGGTCGGAGCCGGCACAGATGGCCACCAGCCCGGCCAACGGACCATTGTGCAGGAACCCGGGGTCGTTACGCCCGACGATCAGGGCCGCCATGGTGCCGCCGACCATCGCCATCAGCGAGTTGACCGCTACCAGGCCACTGACGCCTTGCAGCGTTTGCGCACTCATGACGTTAAAGCCGAACCAGCCGACAATCAGAATCCACGAGCCAAGGGCCAGGAACGGAATACTCGACGGCGCAAACGCCACCAGTCGCCCCTCGCGGTAGCGCCCGTTACGTGGCCCGAGCAGCAGCACTGCCGCCAGGGCCAGCCAACCGCCCATGGCGTGCACCACCACAGAACCGGCGAAGTCATGGAAACTGGCGCCAAACCGCTCCAGTAGCCAGGCCTGCAGGCCGAGATTGCCGTTCCAGACCATGCCTTCGAAAAACGGGTAGATAAACGCCACGATCAATGCCGTCGCACAGAGTTGCGGAACAAACCGCGCCCGCTCGGCGATCCCTCCCGAAATGATCGCCGGAATGGCCGCCGCAAAGGTCAGCAGGAAAAAAAACTTCACCAGGCCATACCCGTGATCGGCACTGAGCACGGCAGCCGGCTGCAGGAAATTGACCCCATAGGAAATCCAGTAGCCTATAAAGAAGTAGGCCAGTGTCGAGACCGCAAAGTCGCTTAGGATCTTCGACAGGGCATTGACCTGATTCTTTTGGCGAACGGTGCCCACCTCAAGAAAGGCGAAACCGGCATGCATGGCCAGGACCATCACCGCGCCAATCAGGATGAACAGGGTATTGGAGCTATGGACCAGGGTGTCCACTGCACTTTGCACATTTTCCATGGGGTGGCAGACCTTCAAACCGCAAGTGGCACCAAAGCAGTTCGTCGAGCCTGTGCGTGCACCAAGTTGATACCTCCCCTGGTCTCAACCCGGTTTGACGGCGAACCGTTTTGGCGCAAAGACTTCAACGCGATCCATCGTTGCCTCGATGTTGCCGCGGGTTTCTATTATTTGAGTTAAGGTTTTCGCCAGGCATGCCCGTTTTCAGGACAATGGAAGCGACCGGCGCACCAGGACATAGCAAAAGCTGTACCAGTCATTTGCACTGAACCTTAGTGCAAGGCCCATACTCGAACCTTTGACACGCCACTTATGGAGATCACCATGGCCAGCAAAACAGCAAAGACTGCTCAAGAAATCCTGATGGATGATTTTCAGACTCTGGTCAGCGACACCGAACGCTTGCTGGAGCACACCGCGACCCTGGCGGGCGATCAAGCCGACGAATTGCGTGACCAGATTCATCAGAGCCTGTTGCGTGCCCGTGAAACCCTGCAATTGACCCAGAACTCCCTGACCGAACGCGGCAAGGCTGCCGTCACCGCCACCGAAGACTATGTCCAGGCCAACCCTTGGCAGTCCGTAGGGATCGCCGCCGGTGTGGGCTTCCTGATCGGCCTGCTGGCGACACGGCGCTGATATGGCTATCGGTGAATCCGGCTCGTCCGAGACAGGTTCTGGATCCTCGCCGCGACGCCTGGGCGCGGCTTTTCTGGGTTTGCTGCACAGCCACGTAGAGCTGTTCGGCATCGAACTGCAGGAACAGAAAGCCCGCACAGTCAGCCTGCTGCTGTTTGCCGGCCTGGCCCTGGTGTTTGCCCTGCTGTTGCTGGTGGGGATTTCGGCATTGGTGATGATTCTGCTCTGGGACACTTACCGCCTGACCGCGATCATTGGTCTGTGCGTGTTTTATGCGGCCGCCGCGCTGTTCTGCGGGATGCGCCTGAAAGCGGCGATTTTCGATGAGTCTTCGCCGTTCCACGCGACCCTCGAAGAGCTGGCCAACGACCGGGAGCGCCTGCTGCCATGAACCTGCCTGAAATTCCCAAGAACAGTTCCCGCAAGGAAATGCGCAAGGCCCTGCTACGCCTGCGCATGGAAATGCATCGCCAGGAAATCCGTCACGAATCGCAACAATTGTTGCAGCCGCTGCAGCGTGTCCGCGGCATGGGCCAGAGCTTTCAAGACGGCCTGGGCATCAAGCATGCACCGCTGTGGGGAGTGGCCGCAGTCACCCTGCTCGGTTTTCTCACGGGCAAGGGCGCCAAGGGCGGCGGCATACGCAATGCCACCCGACTCGTCCGGCTGGGCACTACGCTTCTTCCACTGATCCGGCTGGTGCTGCAGGGCGCCTCGCGCAAAGACTGATCGGTACGCCATCGTCAGCCCGACCGAACCTCTTGCCCGAGAGGTTCGCTCAGGCTTGCAGCCTGACGCTTGAACCGGGAAGCTAGTGCATCAGTTACCTGACGGAGAGATCAGCCTTGGATTGGCAGACCCTGCTTAACCGTGAACGCCTCGGCAAACCCGTACACAGTCCGGAAGAACTTGGCCGCAGTCCCTTCCACAAAGACCATGACCGGGTAATTTTCTCTGGGGCCTTCCGTCGTCTGGGCCGCAAGACCCAGGTCCACCCGGTCCACAGCAATGATCACATCCACACGCGCCTGACCCATTCGCTGGAAGTCAGTTGCGTGGGGCGTTCGCTGGGTATGCGCGTCGGTGAAACCATCCGCAGTGCCCTACCCGACTGGTGCGAGCCCAGTGATTTGGGGATGGTGGTGCAATCGGCCTGCCTGGCCCATGACATTGGCAACCCACCCTTTGGCCACTCCGGCGAGGACGCCATTCGCTACTGGTTCCAGCAAGCCGCGAATAAAGGCTGGCTGGATGCAATGAGTGAAGTGGAACGCAACGACTTCCTCAACTTCGAGGGCAATGCGCAAGGTTTCCGGGTACTGACTCAATTGGAGTATCACCAGTTCGATGGTGGTACCCGACTGACCTACGCCACCCTCGGCACTTACCTCAAGTACCCCTGGACCGCACGACACGCCGACTCACTGGGCTACAAGAAACACAAGTTCGGCTGCTATCAGAGCGAACTGCCCCTGCTCGAACAGATTGCCCAGAAGCTCGGCCTGCCGCAACTGGAGGAACAACGCTGGGCCCGCCACCCCCTGGTCTACCTGATGGAGGCCGCAGATGACATCTGCTATGCCTTGATCGACCTGGAAGACGGCCTGGAAATGGAGTTGCTGGAATACGCCGAGGTCGAATCGCTATTGCTCGGACTGGTGGGCGATGACCTGCCGGAAACCTACCGCCAGCTTGGCCCCTCTGACTCACGCCGGCGCAAGCTGGCGATTTTGCGCGGCAAGGCCATTGAACACCTGACCAACGCCGCGGCGCGGGCCTTCGTCGAGCAACAGGACGCCCTGCTGGCGGGCACGCTGCAAGGTGACCTGGTGGAGCACATGCATGGACCGGCCAAACGTTGCGTATTGAATGCCAAGGACATGGCCCGCAAGAAGATCTTCCAGGACAAACGCAAGACCCTGCATGAAATCGGCGCCTACACCACGCTGGAAATACTCTTGAACGGTTTTTGTGGCGCGGCGCTGGAGCAACACGGCGGCGGGACGGCCTCATTCAAGAACCGACGCATACTCGATCTGCTGGGTAACAACGCGCCCGATCCACACGGCCCGCTACACGCCTCGTTTTTACGCATGATCGACTTCATTGCCGGCATGACCGACAGCTATGCCAGTGAGATGGCCATGGAAATGACCGGACGCTCCAGCCGACCGTGACCCATGCACCCGTCGCGCCATCCCTTTGGGCCGCGACGGGTGATTACAATCCTCGGCGCACCCCAGGAACAATCCTACAGTTAACACAGAATTGAATGACGACGACTGTAACGTTACGCATACAACTTCGCTTCTATGCTGAACACTATGCTCAAAACTCAATACGGCGGTAGATATCCAGCAACAGAAAAAAGATAATCTCCCTATTAAAGCGCAACACTGACACCCCCAAGGACACTCTTTCTTCCAGGAACGCCCAATGTTAATTTACAACTTACGTATCCTGCTGGTGGAAGACCACCCCTTTCAACTCAGGGCAACACTCTGCCTGCTTAACAGTTACGGCTTCACCGAAGTCACTACCGCCGACACTGCCGACACGGCACTACAAAAGATGAGTCTGGCACATCAACCTTTCGAACTGCTTCTCTGCGACCAATGCCTTCCAGATCTCCCCGGCCTGGAACTTATTGGCATTGCGAGCCTGCAGGGACTTGTACAGCAGGCCATTCTCCTGAGCAGCCTTGATAGCCGGGAATTAAACACCTTAAAAAAATCCGCTGATGAACATCGCTTGCCCTTACTTGGTTATCTGGCAAAACCGCTGAAAAAAACCGAGTTTATAAACCTGCTGATGCCAGAGCAGAGTAATAGCTGAGTATCGTCACTACCGCCCCCTGAGTCTCCCACCCCATTTCAAACGCCCTTCCTGTTACAACTTACAAATATAAACAGCAGCTGTCGACAGCAGACTTCCTCCTGACATTCCCTCCTACTGCGTAATCCCTCGCCTTCTCTTATGTAGGACTCGTCCTATATTGCACTCCCGCCCCCCTCGGTTCATACGTCACTACTGCTATCTGAGCTAAGGTGCTCGCTTTATTTGCGCACGTATGGGACTTGATTATGAACACCGTTTTTATTGTCGACGATCACCCCGTCATTCGCCTCGCCGTTCGTATGTTGGTGGAACATGAAGGTCACAAAGTCGTCGGGGAATCGGATAACGGCGTCGATGCCATGCAAATGGTTCGCGAATGCACGCCTGACCTGATCATTCTCGATATCAGCATCCCAAAACTGGACGGCCTGGAAGTTCTTTCGCGCTTCAACTGTATGAGCACGCCCATGAAAACCCTCGTACTGACCGCACAGTGCCCGGAACTTTTCGCGATTCGCTGCATGCATTCCGGTGCATGTGGGTACGTCTGCAAACAGGAAGACCTGAGTGAGTTGGTCAGCGCCATCAACGCGGTTTTTTCCGGCTATCACTACTTCCCCAGCCAGGCATTGAACCCATCGCGCAACAATGACGAGCTGGGCGCCGAGCTCGATTTGTTCAGGTCCGTCAATGACCGCGAACTGATGGTCCTGCAATTATTTGCCCAAGGCCGCAGCAACAAGGAAATTGCCAAAGGGATGTTTCTCAGCAACAAGACTGTCAGCACCTACAAAAAAAGACTCATGCAAAAACTCAAGGCGAAATCCCTGGTGGAACTCATCGAAATGGCAAAACGCAACGCTTTAGTGTGAGAGACAGGATGCCCAGTTCTTTAAAGGACTATTTGTTGTATTTGAGTGCCGGCCTTTGTCTGGGTGCCTCTGCCTGCATGGCAGACCCCGAAATCGGAAATTACTCACTGCTCAGTCGCTCGACGACCAAAGCCATGGACGTTGAGCTGGATCCATCACAGCGCCAGTGGGTACAAGAGCGATCCGGGCTGGTCCTGGGGACTTCGGCGCCCGACTATCCGCCATTCGACCTGACGATCGGGGGCCAGGACTATGAAGGATTCACCGCAGACTACGCGGGCATCATCGGCAACACCCTGGGCCTGCCTATCAAGATCCGGCGCTACCCTTCCCGAGAAGCCGCCATCCAGGCACTGGAAAACGGCGATGTAGACCTGCTGGGCACGGCCAACGGCTATGAAGCCAGACAATCGAACATCGCTCTGTCGATCCCCTACGCCATAGACCAACCGGTCCTGGTCACCCGGGAGACCGAAAACCGCTCGCTGACCGAGGGTCTGGCCGGCATGCGCTTGAGCATGGTCTACCACTACCTGCCTATGGAAGAGGTAACGGCCCTGTACCCCAACGCCATCATCACACCCTACCCGTCCTTTCAGAATGCAATCAATGCCGTGGCCTTCGATCAGGCTGACGTGTTTCTGGGCGATACAATTTCCACTCACTTCACGATCAACAAGGGCTATCTGAAAAACGTCAGGATGGCCAACTTCGGCAAACACGAGGCCTACGGTTTCAGCTTTGCCGTCAAGCAGGACAACCAGGACTTGTTGAACCTCATCAACGCGGTCCTGGCAAAGGTGCCCTCCCGCGAGCGGGAAAACATCGCCAAACGCTGGAGCGCCGGCAGTGACATCCTGCTGACTGACCGCAAACTGCAACTGAGCGATCGTGAAGAACGTTGGCTGGCGCAACATCCAGTGGTGCGAGTGGCCGTCAACGATGGTTTTGCACCGCTGACCTTCTTTGATTCCGATGGTAGCCTGCGGGGAGTCACTGCCGACCTGCTGGAGCTCATCAGGTTGCGCACCGGATTGCGTTTCGAGCTTCATCGCAGCCCAAGCGAACGTGCCATGATCAACCTGATTGAAGAGGACCGCGTCGACCTGATTGCCGCCATTGCCCCCAGTGTCGAGCGCGAGACGCACCTGAGCTTCACCCGACCCTACCTGGAAAGCTCCTATGTACTGTTGAGCAGCAAGAGCCCCGGCAGCCCGATGGATCTCGAACAACTGCGCGGCAAGAGCCTGGCAATCACCGAAAACAATCCATTGCTCGATTACCTGCAACGTGAACACCCAGGCATCCACCTTGTACAAACGCAGGACGCCTACAGCGCCGTGGAGCTGCTTGCCAAGGGCCAGGTCCAGGGCGCCGTTGAATCCCTGATCATCGCCAACTACTTCATCGCCGCGCAGTTGTTCGAGGACGAGGTGCAGATCAGCGCAACGGTCGGCACACAGCAAGCCGCAGTTTCCCTGGCCACCGCCCGTGGGGCGATCGAGTTGAGCACTATCCTCGACAAGGCCCTGCTGAGTATCGCCCCGGACGAACTGGGGATCATCAACAGCCGCTGGCGTGGCTATATGGGGCCCGCCAGTGGCACCTGGCGCAACTACCAGCGCCAGCTGTACCAACTGGTGATCGGCAGTGGCCTGGTACTGCTGATGCTCCTGGCCTGGAACGCCCACATGCGCCGCCAGATCAAACAGCGGCAAAAGGCTGAGCGAGCCCTCAATGACCAGCTCGAGTTCATGCATACGTTGGTCAATGGAACGCCCCACCCCATCTACGTACGCGACCGCGAGGGTATCCTGCAAACTTGCAATGACAGTTATCTGGAAACGTTCTGCACCAAACGCGAGGAAGTGATCGGCAAAACCGTCATGCAAGGCGCCATCGGCAATGCCTTTGAAGCCGAGGAATACCAGGCGGACTATCAGCGTGTGATGGCCGAGGGCGTGCCGATGCTGCTCGATCGCACCCTGCACATCGGCAGCACAAAGCTGACGATCTATCACTGGATCCTGCCCTACCGGGACTCCACGGGAGAGGTCCAGGGAATTATCGGCGGCTGGATCGACATCAGCGACAGACGCCAGCTGTTTGATGAACTCAGGTCCGCCAAAGATCGCGCCGATGAAGCGAACCGCGCCAAGAGCACCTTCCTGGCCACCATGAGCCATGAAATCCGCACGCCGATGAACGCAGTGATCGGCATGCTCGAACTGACCCTCGAACGCGATGAACATAACCTGCAGGATCGTCCCGCCATAGAAGTGGCCTATCACTCGGCCAAGGACCTGCTGGAGCTCATCGGCGACATTCTCGACATTGCCCGAATCGAATCCGGCCGCCTGAGCCTGGCGCCCGAACGGGTCAATCTCGGCGTAACCCTGGAAGCGGTAGTACGGGTCTTTGACGGACTCGCACGGCAGAAGAAACTGACGCTGAGCCTCGACTTTCCCGACGCGGCCGCGCAGCCGGATGTGCTGACCGACCCTCTGCGCCTGAAACAGATTCTGTCCAACCTGATCAGCAATGCCATCAAGTTTACTGAAGAGGGAGAAGTCAGCATCAAGGTCCGGTTGTTGACGGTCGAGGGCGTCGACCAGCAACAAATGGTCATGTACATCACCGACACCGGGATCGGCATCAGTGCAGACGACCAGCGCCTGTTGTTCGAGCCCTTCGCCCAGGCGCAGCACACCGGCCAGATGGCCAGGAGCGGTGCCGGCCTGGGCCTGGTGATTTGCCGCAGCCTGTGCGAAATGATGGGTGGCGACCTGCAACTGAGCAGCCAACCGGGAGTCGGCACCGAGATCCGGGTTGCCCTGCCCATGACGCCGCTGCCAGACGCCACCGCGCAAGAGTCACCGCCGCCGTTGGTCGCAGCTGGCCAGGCCAGCTTGAACGTGCTGGTGGTCGACGATCATCCGGCGAATCGGCTGCTGATGAGCCAGCAACTGGGGTTCCTGGGGCATCGTTGGGTCACGGCGAACGACGGTGCGCAAGGATTGGCAGCCTGGCAAGAGGGCCATTTCGACCTGGTGATTGCCGACTGCAACATGCCGGTGATGAATGGCTACGAACTGGCGCGGGCCATCCGCAGGATCGAACACGATGAACAACGCCCACTGTGTACGGTGCTTGGTTTTACTGCCAACGCCCAGCCAGAGGAAAAACCTCGATGTCGCCAGGCGGGAATGAACGATTGCCTGTTCAAGCCCATCAGCCTGGCGACACTCAGCCAATGCCTGGAGGCACTGCGTCCGCTCAACGAAGAACCGGCCTTCAGCCTGCAGAGCCTGCAAGCACTGACCGGTGGCGACCCCGTGCTGGTGCGGCGCCTGCTCACCGAGCTGCTCAACAGCAACCGCCTCGATCGACAAGAACTGCTCGACTTGTCGCCAGGCGGCGGGCGCGAGGGATTCATCGATATCGCTCACAAAATCAAAGGCGCGGCCCGCATCGTCCAGGCCAGCAGACTGATGGACAGCTGTGAGGCACTTGAGCGGATGTGCCACGAAGCGTACGCCGAGGCCCGGCTGGCGACCTACACCGAAGCGATACTGCAGGCCATGTCGGAACTGGAGCGGGCACTGCAACAGGAGATTGCTCATCAATCTGCGGACTGACGCCACCCGGGCCACAGTTTGAACCCTGTTGGCCCTGGCGCTCGAACAGCCACAAGGATTCACAGCGGACCCTTTCGCGATTAACTATGCTTGTTGGCTGAGCCGTGCGTATCGACTATGGAGAGCCTGCAATGCCCAGCACACTGCGCCCGGACAAACGCCGATTGCCGCTACACGTGCATATCAGCGTGATGTTCACTCTGCTGCTGCTGTTCACGGGCGTTGTGCTGGGTATATTTAATTATCGACAAACCACCGAAATCATCCTCTCCAGCAGTGAAAAGCTGTTCGAACGCATAGACCAGGACGTGCGCAGGGACCTGCAAACCACCTACCAGCCAATTCGACGATTACTCAGCCTGTTGGCGGAAAGTGCCGCAATCCAGGGAACGGACCTGGCGCACCGACTGCCCCTGCTCAAACCCTTCAGCCAGTCCCTCAGGGACAATACCGAGCTGGCATCGCTGTACGTCGGTTATGCCGATGGCGATTTTTTCATGGTCCGCCCCCTGCGCAGCGATGCCCTGAAAAAAAACCTGCAGGCGCCTGATGCAGCCGCCTTTCAGGTCTGGAGCATCGATCGTGACAGCCGCACTGGGCAAACCCGCTCGCAATCGCTGTTCTATGACGCGACGCTGAACCAGATCGGGCGCCTGGATAATCCGCAGGAGGCCTATGACCCGCGCACCCGAGCCTGGTTCGACCGGGCCAACAGCAGCGAAGAGCAAATCACCACCGAGCCCTACATCTTCTTTTCGACCCACAACATCGGCACGACGCTCGCGCGCCACAGCGGCCCCAACGCCGTCGTGGGTGCCGACCTGACCCTGGCCCAGTTGTCCGCCACCCTGGCCAAGCACCAGGTAACACCCGGCACCGAAGTCGTCCTGTTCGATGGCGACGGCAATGCCGTCGCCTACCCCGACAGCCGCAAGCTGATCATCGATGATCAAAAGGCCCACCTGGCCAAGGTCAAGGACTTGAGCCCCGCCCTGGCAGCCCTGTTTGTCCATCCGCCCAGCGGCAATCGCCTGGAGGTCGGCAACCGCCAATGGATCTTCGCCCGCAGCAGCATTCAGGAAGGTGGTCCGCGGGGGCTGAACCTGGCGGTGATGGTTCCCGAAGAGGAATTGCTGGTCGATGCCTATCGAATGCGCTGGCAGGGCGCCCTGTTGACCCTGGCGATCTTGTTACTGTGCGTGCCACTGGGCTGGCTGACCTCCCGCATCCTGGTCAAGCCGTTACGCGCACTGGTGCAGGAAGCCGACGCGATTCGCAGTTTTGATTTCAACTACCCGGTCGCACGCCGCTCGCCAGTGCTGGAAGTCGACCAGCTCAGCGTCTCTATGGCACGCATGAAAGCGACGCTGGCCAGCTTCTTTGAAATCACCGACAGCCTGTCGGCAGAAACCCGCTTCGAGCCGCTGCTGCTACGAGTCCTGGCGGAAACCGTGAAGATTGGCCAGGCCCAGGCGGGACTGATCTACCTGCGGGAAAATGAAGGCAACCGCCTCCAGCCCCATGGCTTGTTCATCGAGGGTGAATCCCGCGATCTTTCGGCGTTCAGCATCAAGGGTCACGACCCTGACGACACCCAGGCCCCTGCCTGGCTGCATCCACTGGCGGGCCAGAACGCCCTGGTGACTACCCTGGGCTTCGAACAGGCAGGCGACCTGCAAAGTGTAATGCTCGCGCTGCAATGCCCCAGCGTGCACCTGATCGGCCTTCGCCTGCACAACCGCCATAACGAAACCGTCGGCGTGCTGGTCCTGTTGCTGGCCGACAGCGGTGCACAAGCGGACCTCGAAAAGCTGCGTCCTGACCGGATCGCCTTTATCCAGGCGGTCTCCGGCGCTGCGGCCGTCAGCATCGAAAGCCAGCGCCTGCAGCACAAGCAAAAACAGCTACTGGACGCCTTCATCCAGTTGCTCGCAGGTGCGATCGATGCCAAGAGCCCCTACACCGGCGGCCACTGCCAACGGGTACCCGCACTGACCCTGATGCTCGCCCAGGCCGCCGCCGCCAGCCGGGCCCCGGAATTCGAGCGCTACAACCCCACCGACGATGAATGGGAAGCGCTGCACATTGCCGCCTGGTTGCACGACTGCGGGAAAGTCACCACCCCCGAATACGTGGTCGACAAAGCCACCAAGCTTGAGACCCTCAACGACCGCCTGCATGAAATCCGCACCCGCTTCGAGGTACTCAAGCGCGATGCCTGGATCGACTACTGGCAGGGGCTCGCCCAAGGGGGTTACGAGCAGACACTGGCTGTGGCACGCGACGCCAGCCTGGCCACCCTCGACGACGATTTTGCCTTTGTCGCCCGCTGTAACCTGGGGGGCGAGGCCATGGCCGAGGCTGAACTGCAACGCCTGCACACTATTGCCCAACGCACCTGGACCCGCACGCTGGATGACCGGCTGGGACTGTCCTGGGAGGAGAACCGCCGCCAGGCTCGCACCCCGGCTCCCGTGCTGCCGGTCAGCGAGCCGCTGCTGGCGGACAAACCCGAACACCTGTTCGAACGCAACAGCGCCGAGCTGATGCCCACGGACAATCCCTGGGGCTTCAAACTCGACGTACCGCCGTACAAATACAACCGTGGCGAGCTGTACAACCTGAGCATCACCCGCGGCACGCTGACCCGCGAGGAGCGCTACATCATCAACCATCACATGGTGCAGACGATCCTGATGCTCAGCCACCTGCCCTTCCCCGGGCATCTGGGCAACGTCATGGAAATTGCCGCCGGGCATCACGAAAAAATGGACGGCACCGGCTATCCCAGACAACTCACACGGGAACAGATGAGCCTGCCGGCGCGGATGATGGCGATTGCCGATATTTTCGAAGCGCTGACTGCCGCAGACCGCCCCTACAAGAAGGCCAAGACCCTCAGTGAGGCCCTGGGCATCATGGCGTTCATGTGCCGTGATGCCCACATCGATCCGCAGCTTTTTGCGCTGTTTGTCGAGGAACAGATCTATCAGCAGTACGCCGACAGATACCTGGACCCAGCGCAAATCGATGCCGTTGACCGGCAAAGCCTACTCGCCAAAGCAGGCCTGGCCAGCTGATTAACAGTCGGTCAGGCGCAGGAAGATCGCGGCCAGTTGCTCGATACCGGCCTGGTCGGCGGCGCTGAAGCGCGCCAGTGATGGGCTATCCAGGTCCAGCACGCCGATCAACCGACCGTCCTTGACCAGTGGCACCACCAACTCACTGTTCGAAGCGCTGTCACAGGCAATATGCCCGGCGAACGCATGCACATCCTCCACGCGTTGAGTTGTGAGCGTGGCCGCCGCCGCGCCACAAACACCACGTCCAAAGGGAATCCGCACGCAGGCAATCTGGCCCTGGAACGGCCCGAGCACCAGCTCCTGATTGCGATTCAGGTAGAACCCGGCCCAGTTCAGGTCATCGAGCTGATGGAACAGGAACGCCGAGAACTGCGCGGCGTTGGCGATAAAATCTCGCTCATCGGCCAGCAACGACTCCAGCTGTGCACACAGCAGACCGTAACCCTCCAGGCCTGCGCCGCTCTTTTGCAAATCGATCATGCCTGCTGCTCCAACAATTTGAGCCCGACCCAATAGCGGGCGAACTGATAGGCGCAGCGCCCGTTGCGGTTACCACGGCCAGTAGCCCAACGTACCGCGAGGATTTCCAGCTCTTCATCTCGCTGCCAGGCCAGGCCGGCCTTGGTGGCCAACTCGCCGACCCAGTGTTCGACCACATTGAGGAAGTGCTCCTGGGTAAAGGGGTAGAACGACAGCCACAGACCAAAACGATCCGATAGCGCGATCTTGTCCTCCACCGCCTCACTGGGGTGTAGTTCGCCGTCGACCCTTTTCCAGTTTTCGTTATCGCTCTCCTTTTCTGGCACCAGGTGGCGCCGGTTGGAGGTGGCATACAGCAGGACGTTGTCCGGGGCCTGCTCCAGCGAGCCGTCGAGCACACTCTTGAGCACCCGGTAATCGCCCTCGCCTGCCTCGAAGGACAGGTCGTCACAAAACAGCACGAAGCGTTGTGGTAGCTTGGCAACCTGCTCGACCACCCGCGGCAGGTCCGCCAGGTGATCACGCTCGATCTCGATCAAGCGCAGCCCGCCCTTGGCATGCTCGGCCAGGAGCGCGCGTACCAGCGAAGACTTGCCCGTCCCTCGCGAGCCCCAGAGCAGGGCATGGTTGGCAGGCAGGCCATCGAGGAACTGGCGCGTATTGCGGCCCAACTGTTCCAGTTGCTTGTCGACCCCGATCAGGTCGCTCAGGCGCATATCCAGACTGACCTCAAGTGGCAGTAGAAAACCGCTGCGCCCCTCACGCTGCCAGCGGGCAGCCAGGCATTGTGTCCAGTCGATGGCACTGCGTGGCGCTGGCAGCAGCGGCTCGATACGAGCCAGAACCGCATCAGCGCGTTCAAGAAAGGCATTCAATCGAGAGTCCACGTCTTCTCCTCAAGGCAGTTCACAGTAATGATGGGCAGACCAACCCGCTCCTGGTGCCAGGCACCGCCGCGGGTCGCGAGCCAGAGCGCTGCACGCGTCGGCAAAACCCGGTAACGATCAGCTATGCTTGGCCCAGAAGGGAAACGAAAGTGGTTCAGCACCCAATGGATATCAAGTTCACCAACCGCCTGTCCTACAAGCAAGCCAAGCTTACCGTGCTGGTCGGTTTTGTCCTGGGTATGCTGCTGAGTCTGCTGCAGATAGGCATCGATTATGCCAGCGAAGATGCTTCCATCAACCGGGAAATATTGTCGTTGCTGGAAATCAGCCACAGCCCCGCCTCCCGGATCGCCTACAACATCGACGCCGAACTGGCCCAGGAGTTGACGCTTGGCCTGTTGCGCTCACCTGCGGTGATTGGCGCGCAACTGACCGACAATAACAATACCGTGCTGGCCAACGTCAAACGTGCCCCCTCAGCCAGTACCTACCGAATGATCAGCGACTTCCTGTTTGGTGCCGATCGCCAGTTCAAGGAGCGCTTGTTCCTCGAACATCTGCCCGATGAGTCCCTCGGCACACTGGAACTGGAAGTCGATACCTACGCCTTCGGCAGCCGTTTTTTGCGCCGGGCCGAGGTCACCCTGCTCAACGGTTTCGCCCGCAGCCTGATCCTCAGCGGCATTCTCCTGGCATTGTTCTATGTGATGCTGACCAAGCCGCTGGTACGGGTCATTCGCGAGCTGAGCGAGCGTGACCCGCGCATCGCCGAGCAACCGCCGCTGGAATGCCCGGTGCATCATCAGAACGATGAAATCGGGGTGCTGGTCAGGGTGGCCAACCAGCAGTTCGAAAGCATGACCACGGAAATCCAGCAGCGGCGCGCCGCCGAAAACCGCCTGACCGACTACCTGGGGCAACTGGAGTCCGTCGTCTCGTCGCGAACCGCCGAGTTGAAAGCGATCAATCGGCGCCTGACGGACTCCAACGAGGAACTGCAGATCGCACGCCAGACAGCCCTGAACATGGCGCAGACGCGATCTGTGTTCCTGGCCAACATGAGCCATGAAATCCGCACGCCCCTCAACGGCCTGCTGGGCATGATCGCCTTGTCCCTCGACAGCCCCCTGAATGCCGAGCAGCGCCAGCAACTGGCGATTGCCCACGACTCCGGCAAGGTACTGGTAGAACTGCTCAACGATATTCTCGACCTGTCGAAATTCGATGCTGGCCAACTGGAACTCGAACACATTCCCTTCGACCTCGGCTCATTGATCGAAGACACCGCCAACCTGCTCTCGCAGAACGCTGCACCCAGTGTCGAACTGACCTGCCTGATCGATCCGCAATTTCCCGCCCAGGTGACTGGCGACCCGACACGGGTTCGGCAAATCGTCAGTAACCTGCTGTCCAACGCCCTCAAGTTCACCCGCTTCGGTCGGGTCGATGTGCGCCTCAGCACATGGGAAGATGGCGTCAGGATCGAAGTCTGCGACACCGGTATCGGTATCGCCCAGGATGCCCAGGTCAAGATCTTCCAGCCCTTTACCCAGGCCGGCGCCGGCATTACTCGCCAGTTCGGCGGCACTGGGCTGGGGCTGGCCCTGACCTTCAACCTGTGCAACGCCATGCAGGGCCGCCTGAGCATCAGTTCGGAGTCGGGTTTTGGCAGCCAGTTCTGCGCCGACCTGCCCCTGCCAGCACACACTCGCGCCACGCCGCCAGCTCGCCTGCACGGCAAGGTCGTGGCCATCACGTCGGCCAGCAGTGGCCTGGCCGAGCTGTTGCGCAGCCTGCTGCCCGGATGGGGCCTGGACTACCAGCAGCGCAGCCTCGATGACCCACTGCACGACCTGGACCCCGATGTACTGATTACCGACTGCCCACCCTGCCTGTTCGAATTGCGCTCGACGTTTGCCGCACCGATCCTGCTGGTGACCGCCTACGGTAACTTCATGCCCAGCGAAGAAAGCACCGCCCTCGCGCCCCTGCAGCAACAAGCCCGGCCGCTGGCACGCAATGCCCTGTACCAGACCTTGTGGCGCGCCTTGAACGTGGAAAACGGTGTGGATAACCCAACGCCCGATCACCCGCCGTTACCTCCACGCCGTGGGCGAATCCTGTTGGTGGAAGACAACCCGGTCAATCAACTGGTGGCCAAAGGCATGTTGAGCAAACTGGGCAGCGATGTGATTGTGGTGTCCCACGGCGCCGAGGCGCTCGACCAACTGGAACTCGGCCACTTTGACTTGGTGTTGATGGACTGCAACATGCCGGTCATGGACGGTTATGAAGCCAGCCGGCACATCCGGCGCAGCGGGCGCTGGCCGGACCTGCCGATCGTCGCCTTGACCGCCAATGCCATGCCCGAGGAGCGGGAGCGCTGTCGCGCGGCCGGGATGAACGACTACCTGGCCAAACCCTTTCGCCGCGAGGAGCTCGCCGCGCTGCTGGACCTGTGGATACCGCTCAGGCAAACCCCTTGATCTGCTCCAGTAATTGATCGAGGCCCGCGCGCAATTGCGTCAGTTGCTGCAGGTCGAAGCCGCTGTCGCACAACAATCTGGACTTCAGCGGCCCGACCTGTTCACGCAGGGCAACACCGGCTGGCGACAAGCTCAGGTGCACTTCGCGCTCGTCCCGTGCCGAGCGCTGGCGTTGGATGAACTGCATCTGCTCCAGGCGCTTGAGCAAGGGCGTCAACGTTCCGGAATCCAGCGCCAGGCGTTCGCCCAACGCCTTGACCGTGGGTTGCTCAGGCGGCTGTTGCTGCCACTCCCACAACACCAGCATCACCAGGTACTGCGGATAAGTCAGGCCCAAGGGCTCAAGCAAGGGCTTGTAGCCCCGGATCACCGCCCTGGAGGCCGCGTACAGCTTAAAGCAGAGCTGGTCATCCAGCGCCAGTGAATCAACGGACAGGTCATTCATTTGAGCAATGCTTCAATCTCGCGCGTCAGGTCCTGCGGCTTGGTCGCGGGGGAAAAACGCTTGACTAGCTTGCCGTCCTGACCGATCAGGAATTTGGTGAAGTTCCATTTGATGCCCTGGGACCCCAACACGCCGGGTGCGCGCTTCTTCAACTGGACAAACAGCGGATGGGCCTCGCTGCCATTGACGTCGATCTTTTTGAACAGCGGAAAACTGACACCGAAATTCAATTCGCAGAACTCGGAGATAGCCCCCTCGTTGCCCGGCTCCTGCTTGCCGAACTGATTGCAGGGAAAACCGAGCACCACCAGGCCTTGATCCTTGTAGGTCTGCCACAACGTTTCCAGTCCCTTGTACTGCGGGGTAAAGCCACATTTGCTGGCGGTGTTGACCACCAGCACCGCCTTGCCGGCGTAATCGGCCAGGGTCTTTTGCTCCCCCTTGATCGTGGTGCACGGGATGTTGAGCAGGTTGTCGGTCATGGGACGGGCTCCGAATAATAGGCAGTAGACATAAACATAGCGAGCAATTGAATTGCGTGCAATTTAATTAATCGAAAACCGACCGAGAATACCGGCCGGCTGACGAGCGTTGGTTGCCTGGAACAGACCTTCGCCGGCCAGCCAGCGCCTGCCTCAGTCGCGCGGCACCAGGTCCAGGCACACGGAGTTGATGCAGTAACGCAGGCCGGTAGGCGGTGGGCCATCCGGGAACACATGTCCCAGGTGGGCCTCACATTTGGCGCAGACCACTTCGGTGCGGATCATGCCGTGGCTGACGTCGCGGATCTCGACCATGGCGCTTGCGCCGATCGGCTCGTAGAAACTGGGCCAACCGCAGCCGGAATCGAACTTTGCCCGGGAGTCGAACAGCGGCTCGTTGCAGCAGATGCAATGGTAGACACCCGCGGTTTTGGTCGCGTTGTACTTGCCCGAGAACGGTCGCTCGGTGCCCTTGAGACGGCACACGTTGTACTGCTCCGGATCGAGCATGGCCCGCCATTCTTCCAGGGTTTTCTGGATCTTTTCCATTGTCCTACCTCAGCAACTGAAAAAGCCCGATCTGTACCTTTTCCACGGATCGGGCGGCACGTATGATTGCGCCTCGTCAAACGCCAGTCTGGCAGCCGCGCTACACGCATTCAAACGGATTTTGGTGCACCGCTCCGAAGCGCCGGACTCGTGTGAGAACGCAGGATTCCCAGTACGGTAGTTCAAACAACGTCTGGATCGTTCATTTTCGGGAACACATCGCCATGCAGGTCAGCAAATCGAACAAGCTCGCCAACGTCTGCTACGACATTCGCGGCCCAGTGCTCAAGCACGCCAAACGCCTGGAAGAGGAAGG
>Ga0213827_1000200_pt1 | contig 64255 bp, 57 predicted proteins | sample MC6MC0898MG_FD_180669 | JGI IMG/M metagenome (GOLD analysis project Ga0213827, IMG submission 180669) | Enriched soil aggregate microbial communities from Iowa State University, Ames, United States - MC6-MC0898-MG | ecosystem: Environmental > Terrestrial > Soil > Unclassified | place: USA: Iowa...
TTTTTTAATGTTAATAAATTTGTTTGATTTGTTTTCAAAAAGAATTTATCTCTTCTTGAAGAACGAATCTACAAACTCTGTACCATTAAAAAGTTGAAGATCTTGCATTTTTTCTCCAACACCTATATATTTTACCGGAATCTGAAATTGATCTGAAATACCAATCACAACACCACCTTTTGCGGTTCCATCTAATTTTGTTACTGCTAAAGCGTTCACTTCTGTTGCTGCTGTAAACTGTTTTGCCTGTTCAAAAGCATTCTGGCCTGTAGAACCATCAAGAACCAATAAAATCTCGTGTGGAGCATCTGGAATAACCTTTTGCATTACTCTCTTGATTTTAGAAAGCTCATTCATCAAATTAATTTTATTGTGAAGTCTTCCAGCGGTATCTATAATTACGACATCGGCATCCTGAGCAACCGCACTTTGTACAGTGTCAAAAGCTACAGAAGCTGGGTCAGAACCCATTTCCTGTTTTACGATAGGAACGCCAACTCTTTCACTCCAGATAACAAGCTGGTCTACTGCAGCAGCTCTAAACGTATCTGCAGCTCCTAAAACAACTTTCTTACCTTCAGATTTAAACTGATGTGCCAGTTTTCCGATGGTGGTAGTTTTTCCTACACCGTTTACACCGACAACCATAATAACATATGGCTTTTTACTTGTGTCAATGTTTCCGCTTCCTGCATGAGGATTTTCTAAAAGAAGTCCGGAGATTTCTTCGCGTAGAATTTGGTCTAATTCATTTACACCGACATATTTGTCTCTGGCAACACGTTCTTCAATTCTCTCAATGATTTTAATAGTTGTAGAAGCACCAACATCTGAAGCAATCAGTATTTCTTCCAGATTATCCAGAACCTCGTCATCTACTTTGCTTTTGCCGACTACGGCTTTAGTCATTTTTTCAAAGAAACCCTGATTAGATTTTTCCAAACCTTTGTCTAGAGTTTCTTTTTCTTCTTTTTTAAAAATATTTTTAAACCAACTCATTGTATGAATTATGGAATTTTAATTAATGATGGAAGCTGGGCGTAGGAAGTTGGATGTTTAAAAGCATAATGTCTTATTTTGTAAACATCAAGCATCCAACATCTGACTTCCAGCTTAGAAAAGCAAAGATAACAAAAAAACTACCCAAAATATGAGTAGTTTTTATATTGTAAATAAAGTTCTGGATTATTTTTTCAAATAACCGTCAACTTCGTCTGCATTCATTACTTTTTCTTCGAAAACGTAAGCTCCTGATTTAGAAGACTTCACCATTTTCACGACTTTAGTCATTTTTTTTGACTGTCCGCTTTGTAGGGTTGCTACTACTTTCTTTGCCATGGTAAATTATATTTATAAATTACTTGATTTCTTTGTGAAGGGTAGATCTCTTAAGAACCGGATTGTATTTTTTCAATTCCAATCTTTCTGTAGTGTTCTTTTTGTTTTTTGTAGAAATGTATCTAGACATTCCTGGCATACCGCTTTCTTTGTGCTCTGTACATTCAAGAATTACTTGAACTCTGTTTCCTTTTTTTGCCATGATTTAGTTCTTTTTAATCAATCCTTCTCTGATGCCTCTTTCGATAGCCTCTTCGATTCCAATCTTGTTAATTACTCTCAATCCATGAGCTGAAACTTTTAAAGTAACGTGCTTATCTTGCTCTGGAAGGTAAAATTTCTTCTCCAATAAGTTAATTTCAAAACGACGCTTCGTTTTGTTATTAGCGTGAGAAACGTTGTTACCAACCATTGCACGCTTTCCTGTTATCTGGCAAATTCTTGACATATCTCGATGTTCTTATTTGTATAATATTTGAGGTTGCAAAATAACGAATATTTTTTTAGATAGACAAGCTTTTGTATAAATTTTATAATAAATATTTATCATTTTTAATGACTTACCAATTCATTTACATTCTTTAAAGTCTCTCGGATGTGGACGTGTGATAAATATCAGTCTCAATTTGAACGCTAAAATAATATTTGATATTATCTTTGTTTTTAATTAATCTAAATAAAAATAAAATGAAAAAGTTGTATGTTTTTGCTTTTTTTATTCCTATGATGTTTCAGGCTCAGACTTTTTCTGAAGTTTCCAGCAATATAAAAAATTTCTTTTACGGATCCAGCGATATAGGGGATTTTAATAATGACGGGAAACCGGATGTTGTATATAATGGAGCTATAGATATAGATGCAGACGGAGGTGCAGATGTTACATTTAACGAAGCTTACACCAATAATAACGGCGTTTTTTTCGGCTTATGGAAATTTAGGAACAGATGTTACTCATTTAGGAGATATTAAATTTATAGATTACAATAATGATGGTTTGCTCGATATTGTTTCTACAGGCTTGAGTTATCAGGATGTTGTCAATTATAAGCATTATCGTTTTCTGAATAATGGAACAGGTTTTTCAAAAGTGGAAGATACTGTGGGAAAAGTTTACGGCTCTATAGAAGTTTTTGATTTTAATCATGACGGAAAGCAGGATTATGCAATCAACGGACCTCAATATGTACACGGAACCGGATTTGTCTATGATTTAAGCCTTTATCAAAACTCAGGAAATGGTTTCCAATTAATTCAATTCTGGCTTCCAGGGACTCAGAATGGAAGTTTCAAGGTTTTAGATCTGAATAATGATCAGCTTTTGGACATGGTAGTTTTCGGTTATGACAAAAATACAAATCCTGTTTTCAAGGTGTATTTAAATTCAAATGGCACACTTCAGGAATCTCAAACTTTATTGCCTTTAGCCAGTGGAAAATTAGCCTATGCGGACTTTAATGCAGATGGTTTTCTTGATTTGGTGGCGATTGGTCAGGATGGAAATTATGATGAATATCTTGGGGTTTTTATGAATGATGGTACAGGTCATTTTACAACTCAGGAAATTCAGGGAGAAGGGCTTTCTGCTTCAAGTGTAGATGTGGGCGACCTCAATAATGACGGATATTATGATTTTGTGGTGATTGGTGATAATAAAAATAATGACGGATCGGTGAATGTTTTTCTTTACAATCCGGCTTCCCAATCTTTTACAAAAGCGAGCAATACTTCTTTGTATAATCTTGGCGGAACAGGAAATGTAAGGCTTTTTGATTATGACGGAAACAATCATTTAGATGTTTTAATGACCGGTTTTGATTGGGCTGATCCTGATTTAAACTCATTCACTAAACTTTATAAAAATACGTCTACGACCACAAATTTAAAACCAACCGCCCCGACTAATTTAAATTTAAACAAAACCGGAAATACATTCAATTTTACGTGGAGTGGTGCAACTGATGATAAAACTCCGGTCAATGCTTTACAGTATGAAATTAAGATAGGCACAACTCAGGGGGCACAAGATGTAGCAAAATATATTGTGACTACGCCTTCCTGGTTTTTAACGCTTGATCCTTCAATTCAGAATGTGTATTGGAGTGTAAGATCGATTGATGCATCAAAAGTTTATTCTGATCAATCGGTAGAAAATACATTAGGTGTAAATGATTTTTCAGTGAAAACAAAACTGTCGATCTATCCAAATCCGGCTTCTGAAAAAGTTTTCATTAAAGGTGAAAAAGCAACTGCGGTAGAAATGTATTCAATGGATGGAAAAAAACTGAATGTACAGCTCAACAGCGATCAGTCAGTAACCGTTTCTGATCTTCCAAAAGGAATGTACATTTTGAAAATTAAAATTAACAACAACTGGGTTATCCAAAAACTAATGATCAAGTAAATAGTAGTTTGAATTTGATTTTTTAAACTTAAATTAAACAGAGAAAACCAGCAGAAAGGCTGGTTTTTATTTATATAGAACTTTTAAATGTTGATAGTTTATTTTCCATTTTCCTTCTTCATTTTATTCTGAAACCTTTTAATCAGGAAATAAAATACTAAAAATCCTAAAGCAAAAATAGAAACTCGTGAAAGAAAATCTCCGGTTCTTACATAAAATGTTTCGCCATTATAAAGATTAACTTTAGCAAATAAAGTAGTCTGATCGCCATAAAAAGTGTCTCCTAAGATTTCACCTTTTGCGTTAATATGCGCAGAAATTCCACTATTTGCGGAGCGTACAATTTCTCTTCGGGTTTCGATTGCTCTCATTCTTGCGTAAGAAAGCAATTGTTTGTGTCCTTCTGTAACGCCCCACCAAGAATCATTCGTCATAATTCCGAGGAAATTGGCTCCTTTTTTTACATAGTCGGTTACAAATTCGCCATAAATACTTTCATAACAAATAATCGGTGCAATCTTTCCTTTATTATAAGGATTTGAAAATGCAACACGTTCTTTATCCGTTCCAAGCGAAGCAACCGTTCCTCCCAAATTAATCATCGCATCACCTAAAAGAGGTTTTAAAACATTCATGTAAGGAAAAATCTCAACACCCGGAACAAGCTTTCCTTTGTGATATACTTCAACTTTCTGATTAGGAATTATCTGAACCGCTGAATTGTAACTTTCTACCCAAACTCTGTCATTGATCTGGTAGGCATTTTTTGGAACATTATTTTTATCTAAAAAATATTTGTGCGAAGAAATTCCCGTTGTAAAAACAGAACCGGGATGTTTCGCAAGAAAACCTTTTACATTATTGAGTAGTTCACTTTTTTCAAAAGCGGTTTCAGAAATAGAACCTCTTCCCGGAAGTGCTGTTTCGGGAGCAATGTAATAATCGATTTTTCCTTTGGTGTTGTTTTCGGCTAAAGCTAAAAGATCATTCTGAATCGTAATGCTGTCTTTAGAATATTTTTCACCATAAGGATCAAGATCTGGCTGCAACATTAAAACACTGACTTCACCAATCGGTTTTTCATTAAAACTATTGAATTTTATTAATGAAATAATCATCGGAAGACCGATTAAAAGTACCGTTGCAGAAATATTAATAATTAAATCTTTTCTTTTTCTTCCGGCTTCCCAAATTCTGATGGTGTAAAATATTAGTAAATTGACAAGCAAGATCCAGAAACTTCCACCGGTTGATCCCAAAGTATCATACCATTGAATCAGTTTCGGATAATCTGAAAAAGCATTTCCAAGATTCAACCAAGGCCAAGTTAATTCCCAATTGAGATGAAATTTTTCAAAACTCATCCAGATTGCTACTAAAAAAGCCATTCCCCAATACGTTCCCTGTGCGTTTTTATACCAATGATAACATTGAAAAACGAGTGAATATAAAAAAGAATTGACTAAAACCGGAAATACAACAGCCATCATAGAATGGCTTCCATCCGGATTTTTTGATCCGTACAGCCAGCCAGTTGTAACAATATTCCAAATCACAAAGCATAGATAAGAAAGACCGAAAACGACCCAGCTTTTTCTTTTGTATTCTGAAAATTTTGAAACACCATGCTCCATCATCAAAAGCGGAACGAGAGCAAAGAATATAAAAAACGGAACTCCGTAAGTCGGCCACGAAACCGATAGCAACATCGCTGAAATGAGCGTAAGTAAGACGTATTTCATTAAATTAGTTTAACACACAAATTTAATGCTTTTGAAATGAATAACTTTGTAAATGATGTTAAAGAAATTTTATAAATTCATTATTTTACCTTATACCATTTTTCTGCTCTATCTGATGTTTTTCGGGATGGGAAGAACGCAGTATGAAAACCATATAATCAGGGTAGAACCAGTTTTTGCGACATTAAGTTTTATTGAAAATACAGTTCGTTGGTGGGATATTATCCGAATTGTTGTCGGAAATGTAGTGATGTTTATTCCCTTTGGGTTTTTGGGCTGGATTTTTCCTAAGCTTCAAGATCTTAAAACTAATGTTTTTGTGTTTATTTCTGCTATTGTGATTGTAGAAGCACTGCAATATTTTACAAGACTAGGAATTTTTGAAGTAGATGATGTAATTCTGAATACTTTTGGGGTTTTGTTGGGTTGGCAAATTAAAAGAATCTTAGAAACTAGATTCAGCAGATTTGTAATTGAATAATTCAATGCCAAGTTTGTCATTCTACGGGTATCCAAATGAAATTTTAAAATTACTTAATTTAAAAATTCTCGCAGATTATACAGATGATGCAGATTTAAAATATGGAAAGAAATCTGCTTAATCAACAAAATCTGTGAGAGATATTATCTTAGATTTAAATAGAAGAAAAGACAGATAATAAAACAATTGAATTTATCCATTCAATTCCTTAGCACGTTTCTCAGCATTTAAAATTCCTTTCTGCAGAATTTCCTTGAAATTATTTTCTTCAAAAGTTTTCAATGCGGCTTCGGTTGTACCTCCTTTTGAAGCGACATCTTTGATAAGATCTTCCAAACTTTTATCAGAATTATTGATGAGGTGATAGGCTCCCAACATTGTTTGTTTTACAAAAAGTTTAGAAAGGTTTTCATCGATTCCCATTTGTGTTCCTGCTTTAATCATTGCATCTACGATATAATAAAAATACGCTGGTCCACTTCCGGAAAGTGCGGTAACTCCGTCTAATAAATCTTCGTTTTCCAAATAGACGGATCTCCCGGTGCTGTTTAGAAGTCTTTCAATATTCATTAACTGATTAAAAGAAATTCCTTCTGCAGAAGTGTAGCCGGTAATTCCCATTCCCAAAAGAGTAGGAGAGTTGGGCATTGCTCTTACAACGGATTGATGATTTAATGCTTTCTGGATTTTTTCAATTTTAATTCCTGCCATAATCGACAAGATCATCTGATTTTCGTTTAAAGAAAACTGAAAACTATCTGCCACTTTTTGAAAATCCTGTGGTTTTACGGCAATGATAATAAGATCTGCATCCAAATCTTTCACCTCTTCAGATACAGAAATTTCAGACTTGGGGAATTCTTCTTTTATTTTCTGAATTTTAGATTGGCTTCTTGTAATCAGGTGAAGGTTTTCAGGTTTAATGAGTTCGTATTTCAAAAATGATTTAGAAAAAGATAAACCCATATTTCCGGCTCCGATGATGGCGATTTTCATATTTGTATTTTTTTATTTATTCAATTAAATATTTTCTGAAGACTAAAGAATAGTTATCATTAAAATTAATAAGTTCTATATTTTTAAAATTTATTTTTCTTGGTTTTTTATCAATTTTTCCAAGAGGATTATAATTTTTAATGAAAACAGATTTTTCATTGACGTCTACAATTTCCCCGATCGAAAATAATTCCTGATTTTTCTTTTTACTTTCAACAACGCAATGATAGTTTTGCTTTTTTATAGATTTAAATAATGATTCGAAATTCTTTAATGAAGTATTGCTGATAATTTTTTGATTGAGTTTAATTAACCCCTCTTCAGAATAAATTCTTTTTGAAACTTTATCTGATGCGCCATGACGAATTCCGATCACTCTTTCAAAAGGAACAATTTTAGTTCCCACCAAAGAAAAATCGTTGGTCTCTTCTATCATTAGAAAACTGTCAGAGGATTTTACAATGAAACCTAAAATCGAAGACTCATTTTCAAGGTTGACTTTTACAAAATTGAGCCTGTCAAGATGTTTTTTAATAATCTGTTTAAATTCTTTATCAGAATAGTTTTTTTTCGGCCATAGCTATTTAGAAATATTTGAACTAAAATAAGCTATTCTGTTAAAACGAACGAAGAATTGGTTTTAAAAAGAAATTAATTTATTCCACAGGAAACTCCGGTCTTCTCATTTTATATTTTGTTCCTGAAAGAGATTCAAGAAAAGAAACCAAAGCTTTTACTTCTTCTTTATTTAAATTTAGTTTTTGCAACAAAGGATCTGTAGAAGGATGAAGCGGGTCTGTCAATTTTTTTTCCGCATTGGGATCAAGCTGATGCATTCCGCTGTTGTACATGTTGACAACACCTTCAAGGCTGTCAAAAAGACCATTGTGCATCCAGGGCTGAGTAAGCGTTAAATCTCTTAGCTGAGGAGTTTTGAACTTACCAACATCTTCTGCTTTTTTGGTGATATTGTACAAGCCAAGATCTTCGTATTTTCTTTTGTAATATGTTAAACCTATATTGTGGAAAGATTCGTCAGTGAGATATTTTCCGCTGTGACAGTTCATACAACGTGCTTTGGTACGGAAAATATGCATTCCGTAGATTTCTTCGTCTGTCAACGAGCTGTATTTTCCTTCAAGAAATTTATCAAAACGGCTTGGCTGGCTTTTTATGGTTTTCTGAAAGTCGGCAATGGCTTTTACGATTTTATCATACGTTACTTTTTCAGTTCCATAAGCATTTTTGAAAAGCGGTTTGTATCCTTTTATATTCTGAATTTTTGCAGGTAGTGTTTTAACATCCATTGCCATCTCGTGATGAGCTCCAAGAGGTCCTGAAGCTTGTTCTTCAAGAGTTTTGGCTCTTCCGTCCCAGAAAAAAGAAGTTCTTTCTGCGATATTGTAAAGAGAAATGGTATTTCTGTTTCCTAAAAGGTGATCGTTTCCAAGAGCAACACGTCTTCGGTCTTGCCATCCCATTTCGGGATCGTGACAGGTACTGCAGGAAATTTGGTTAGATTGAGATAATTTAGGATCAAAAAAAAGCATTTTGCCTAAAATAACATTCGGTTTGTCCTGTTCTGTGAAAAAAGCTGAATCGGTTTTGATCGCAGCAAATTCCTGCCATTTTACACCGTGATCAATATTCGGTTTTGGCCATTCTGTAATCGCTTTTTTATAGCTTTTTACGATGTCTTCAATAGATGGCTCCTGAATGTTTGATAACTCATTTCCAACTTTTGAAGTGAAACTCCAAAGAATAAATAAAATCAATACTAAACTCCAATAAATTCCTCTTTTCATTTTAAATTAAATATTCTTTTGATACTTTTCTATTATAAATTTATTTTAATTTTTAAACCATTAAGGTTCATTAAGCAGTTGAGACAAATTAAGTTGAGCTTCGCTTTAAGGACTACTTCATAAAATCTTTAATCTCTTAATATTTTAATCTTTCAATTTCTAAAATGTAATTCCTAAACTTGCACCGACAAAATTATTGTTTTTTTTCTGAATTTTCTGTGATTGATATTCTGCACTTACAAAGAATGCCGGAAGTTTCTCCAATTTGATGTCGTATCTTAAAGATGCTCCAAAAGTGCTGATGTCGCTTGCCTGAAAGTTGTAGTCGTGTAATATCCAGTCATTAATCTCCTGATTTGCCATAAGACTCAATGCATTAATCGACTTATTGACCATTCTTTTAGAAAAATAAGGTTGAAATGAAATGGCTTGGTTAGAATTGATTGACTGACGATAATCTGCAGTTAGACCAAGATATGAATATTCAAATTTTTGCCCTGAATTAGGATAAAGATTTCTTTCTTTAATTTCTTCATATCCGAAAAACGGCGAAGCGCTCACTGTAAAATTATCGCTGTTGTATTGATATAAAACTTTTACTAAGCTGATGAAATTTTCTGAACGGTAAGATTTTCTTTTAAATATTTGTTCTGTAGCATTGGTGTTTACAGAATATCCGAACTCTGAGCCTGTTCTTACAATAGCTTTATAATTTGCAGAAACTCCGATTCTGTGTTTTTCTTTTAGGGTGAAAAATTTTGCGCCTTCCAGTTCTAGATTTTTATTTTCAAGCTCCGAGATTTCAAAAGTTGTATTTCCTCCGCTACTGCGATGGCTTTTTGTATTGTTTGAACGTCCCGCTGAAGCGCGAAGATAAAAGTCTTTTCCCTGTTGATTGCTTACCTGAACTCCTCCTTTATACCCAAATTCTTCAAAAGTTTGAGAAGGATCAACACCGCCGCTGAAAAGGTAATTTGAAATACCTAATCCTACCATTTGGTAAACAAAAGGTTTTCCTAAAACACTTTGAAAGGTTAAAGAACTATTTTGTGTGTATTTATTGAATGTTCCGAAAACTCCTACCTCATATTCTCTGAATATTTTATAGTTTACACCTGCATTTAGTGTTAAATCTGAAGTAGTACTTTTTAATCTTGGATCACGGCTACGATATCCTAGTTGTGCAAGATAGCTTACTTCACCAGCAATCGTCCATTTGTTGATTTTCTGTGACATTCCTCCTGTAAAATAATAACGTTCCAAATTTAAAGTTCCACCTAAAGAATCTGCTGTTGTATAAGGTGCAATACGTTCGTAATCGAGATTTTCATTCCATCTGAAAGATTTTTTTTCAAGATTCTGATAGCTTGCATTTCCCCAGACTGTACGATTAGGATTTAGCCTTAAAAAAGATTTTGCATTTACTGTTAAGCCTTTTTCACCTGCTCCAAGCTGCTGACGATACACTTTTTGATCATTGTTGTGATAACCAACATAAAATTCTGAGAACGAAGAAGAACTATAATCCGACTTATTTGCCGGATTATAGTAAAATTGATTTCTAAAATTTCTTTCGATACTGTATTGATTATTGATCTTCTGATAAAGCTGAATGCTGTCTTGCGCTTTTACAGAAAGCGAAGCAAAAGCAATAATCATCAGTGAAAAAGAATGTTTTAAATTGAGCATAGTTTTAAGTATTATTCAAATACTAATTTTATTAATGTTGAATACCGTCTTTTAAACTTGGTACTGCATCTTTGGTAAAATCGTTTGTAGAATTGTTGGTATCCATGTAAAGGTTTTTACCGTTAGTCATGGTTCCTGCAGTTTTACGTCTTACCGATTTTCCAAAACGATTGGCATCACTATCGGTAGCTCCAACAGAAGTCCACCCTGAGTCAATACCTGGAGCAGTTAATGTATGAATGAATTTTGTCGGCACAGAATTGTTTTCAGCATCAATAATCCATGAATTAGGGATGGCATAAGTACTTTCAGGCTTTACAGCACCAGCACTATTCACATAAGTATAATCGTATTTGTATTTGCTAAGGAAGCTGTCTTTATTTTCTCCAACTGGGAATCTTGCAATTACATAACTTTCAAAACCTCTGTTGTGAAGGTAAAACATATCGTCAAAACCCATTTTTGTAAAAATGATATCTGCATTTGGTACACTTGGGTTATCTACCTGTCCCAAAGATGTGTTTTTTGTTGATGGAAATTCAAAATCTGCGTTGTGCAAATCGTAGGCTGTGCTTGTGTTTTGTTTATGGTTAATCGCATTGTCTGCAATCACAATAAAATCTCCAGGTTGTACCGGGTATTGATTTCCGTTTCCAGGCAATACCATTACTCCTTTTACAGGGAAAGATAAATTTTTGTTGTAAGGAGTCGGGTTTTTGTCATCTGTTGTCAAAAATTCAGACTGCCCGATAATTAATTGATCCGCAAAAAGAATCTTATTGGTATTGTTTGTAATTTTAAAATAACGGCTAGAATTATAATTTTTGTTGTCGGATGTTTTTACCCCGGTAAAAAATACTTCTTCAATAATAAAATCTTCATGGAATTTTTTTACAAACAAAGGAATCGTAAGATTTTTAACAGCTGAAGTAACGTCTGTTTGTCCGGTACCTGCAGCTCTTACTTCTTCGTTGCTTGCAATGACAACACCATTTACTGTAATTTTATATGAACCATAAGGAACTTCAAAAGAATGCGCATTTTCTTTTTTTAGTGTTTCTTTAATTATGGTTTTGGTATTGATCTCCATAATCTCTACCTCCAAATTGGTGTACTCTGTGATATTCTCACCTGTGAAATTAAGTGTCAATACACCGTTTTGTTTTGCGGTTACTCCAAAATCATCATCACTTGAGCATGATGTAACGGTAAATCCTGTTGCCATCGCTGCTACCAAACTTAGTAGTATAACTCTTTTTTTCATGTCGTTTTCTATTTGTTATTTATTACTATTTATTTTAAAAATTATAATTCAGTTCCATCCCGAAATAAGGAGTATTGGCGCCTTTTCTGTACACGGTAACATTGTTGAAAATATATGGAGCGCTGTAATTGAAAATTCGCGTTACAAACATTGAGGTTCGGAGTGCTTTGTAAATACTTTTAGTGATCTTTAAGTTTCCTACAATCGTAAATGTGTAATCTGTCGGCATATTATCGGTTACTGAAACGTTTCTTACCAACCATTGTTTATACGTATCACTTTTATCGGCTTCTGTGAATGGATGTATAATTCCATCGATTCCATAATAAGATATTGGCTCTGCAATTCGCTGATCTTTTCTTTGATGATCAAAAAAGCTTCCCTGAAATGATGCAGAAATTGTTAGATCTAAACTAGGAAGATAAGTATCAATAAAAAGATTGTAATTCATATTAGAATTTACATAACCATCATCATTCTGATAAATTCCATAGTAGGGAAATCCGTCTGAGCCTATTGATGCAGAAGGTCTTTCAACAACAGGAACAGAGTTTCTTAGTTGTGTTTTAAAATAAGCTCCGCTTAAAGTAAATCTTGTATTAATCGCTTTGAAACGCGGTGAAGTGTATCCGAATTCAATACCGTTTTTGATAGTTGTACTTCCATTTTCATTAAGTGCATATTCTGCGTTGGTTTTTTTATCAATATAAGGTGTATTGGCTAAATCCGGTCCGTTATTCCACTGTGAAAGATCTACTTGCGATGCATCATATTGTTTGTAGGTGTGAAGAACGGTATGTTTCATTGGTCGGAAACCATTCGTCATGTCTTCTTTGAAATAAGTAAAGAAAAAATTATGGTTTTTATAAGAAAGATCAAGTCTTATTTCTTTTTTGATGCTTTTCGCTGCTTCAAGATTTTTGTTTTCAAGATCTTGCACATACGTCATAAAATTAACGTAACGATATTGAGCATCATTGTGATAATAATTAAGTTGAGTGTAATCCCAATATTTTCTATTCGGATACAACATCAAAAGAGTAGGTTGCTTGTAGAACTGTCCGTATCCAAGAGTAACGTCCATTTTTAATGGAGCATTATTAATCATTAAATGCGGAAGGTTGTATTGAAGATTTAATCTGGGTTCCACAAAAACTTTTTTGCTGATAGCATAAGAATTGTCAATTCCCATTTGTTTTGAGAATCTTAATCCTGTATATAAGGTAAATTTATGCTCATCAACCGCATAGCTCATCTGATCTCCTAAAAATGCAGCTATCAAATTCGAGGCAGGAATGTCATTAAAAGGTCTCGGTCTTGAATTGCTTAATTCAGCAGCATAAGGTGAGTTCATATCGTAAACTAAACCTCGTCCGTTGTTTTTAGAATACCTCCAGTCTAAACCGGCTTCATACTGATGATCAATTCCAAAAGTATTTCTCGTTCCGGTAGTTTGAAGAAGCGCTGTAATGTCAAGTGGTTTTCCTTCTGTACTGAATTCGCTGATATAACGAAGAGCGGGGAAAACACCTACGTTTTCTCCTTGTTCTGTGGCTAATGAAAAAGACCTTGGTCCTGATAATTGTACCAGTTTTGTCTGATCTATTTTTTCAAATCCCTGTCTGATTGCAGTATTTAAAATGATTTTATCAAAAAATGAAGCTTTATCTAAACTGTATAAAAAGTTATTGGTAAAGCTTATTCTTGTTCTGATTTGTTTATAACGGTCAATATCCGGAACACCATTATCCGGATCATTTTTTTTGGAATCGATATTTGAAGAAAAATCAATATTGGAACGCCATTCTAAAGGATTAGACCACAACAAGCCTTTCTTTTTTGAACGAATAGAAGCGGTCATTCTCTGGTAGTTTTCGAAATTATCCGTCGGGTCAGCTTTAGAATCTAAAAAATCTGCACCGGCACTGATTTGCCAATTGTCATTAATTTTAAAACCTTTTCCTACGTAATATTGCTTGCTGAAACCGTCTGCTTTAAATCTCGCCTGCAAAGGAGATTCGCTGATTTTTCTTTCTATTTTTATCACTCCTGAAGTTAAATCTCCATAAGACGCAGATGGAATTCCACGAATTATTTCTACTTTTTCAATATCATTGGTTGAAATGGTTCTCATGTCAACTCCCGTTGTTGCAGTTTCTCTAGCTTCAGGTGAATATCCAAATTGTCTGTTGTCTAACGAAACCTGCATATCTGCATTAGAGTTAATCACATTTCCGTCAATCATGAATTGAGTTCCCAGAGCACTTGTGTTGTATTCTGTGGTTCTGTAAGAAAGATCACCTCTGTTCTCACGAAGCATAGGTCTGTTGTTTATGCTTAGATTTGGTGTTTTTGCCAATCCACCTGGTAAGAGTTCCATCAGATCTGTAAAACTTGAGGGCTGCAAATGTTCCATTGCTTTTCTGTCGATGATGGTTTTTGTCGTTAAACCTTTTCCTTCTTTCGAGAAAATAACAATTTCTTCAAGTTTATCTACGGGTTGAAGCTGAAAATTTAATGTTTTTGAACTGTTTAGATTAACATCAAGTTCTTTTTCCTGATAATTGGAGTGAATAATTCTTATGTGGTGTTTTCCTTCGCTTAAAACTAATACTGCATTACCATTTTCATCCGTAACTGCAGAGTTTTGAGAACTTTTTACAGTAACATCTTTAAGTTTTTGCTGATTTTCACCGGAAATAGTGATGGTTAATTGTAATTTCTCGTTTTGAGCCAATACAAGTTGAGAGCTGGATAAAAATAGTATTACAAATGTTAAGAGCCTGATCATCATTATTTTAGTTTGTCGAATGCAAAATCGACCGCAAAAGTAGGAATTAAATTTGCGGATATGAAATTTATTTAGAACAAATTAAAATAACTGACAAATGTCAGACAAGATATGGGGAGATTTTTTAGATTATAAAATATTCACTTCTCTTTCTAGTTCAATCCCGAATTTTTCTTTAACAGAATCAATAATTAGAGTTGAGAAGTCAGAAATTTCTTTTCCAGTAGCATTTCCCGTTGCATTAATAATCACTAAAGACTGTAATTGATGAGAAGCTACATTTCCGATTTGTTTTCCTTTCCAGCCGCATTGTTCGATGAGCCATCCTGCGGGAACTTTTACGAAATTTCCGTTTGGATAGCCTTGAATGTTTTCAAATTTTAATTTTAAATCTTCAAACTGGGCTAAAGGAATGGTGGGGTTTTTAAAAAAACTTCCTGCGTTACCAATTTTTTTCGGATCGGGAAGTTTACTTTGTCTGATGTTGATCACCGCTTTTGAAACATCCTGAATTGTAGGATTTATTATTCCTAAATTTTCCAGTTCAGATTTTATAGCACCGTATTCGGTTTTAATGGTGTGGTTTTGAGTGGTTAACTTGAAACTAACTTCCAAAATCACATATTTATTTTTTCCTTCTTGTTTGAAAATAGAATCTCTGTACCCGAATCTGCATTTTTCCAAATCAAAAGTTTCAACTTCTAATGTCTGTAAATTCAAAACTTTGCAACTTACAAAATGATCTTTTATTTCGGTTCCGTAAGCTCCGATATTCTGCATCGGTGAGGTTCCTACATTTCCTGGAATTAAAGAAAGATTTTCAAGTCCGCCGTAATTTTTATTCAGGCAAAACATGACGAATTCATGCCAGTTTTCTCCGGCTTTTGCTGTTACTAAAACTTGATTTTCATTTGAAAATTCTTCAGAAATTCCTTTTAAATTTAATTGTATCGCTAAACCGTCAAAATCTTTTGTAAAAAGGATATTGCTTCCACCACCTAAAAATAAGAGTGGGAGAGTTTGAGAGCGTGAGTGTTTTAGAGTTTCAATTAATTCTTCTACAGTATTTACTTCAACGAAATATTTTGCTTTTGCTTCTACTCCAAAAGTATTGAAAGGTTTTAGTGAAAAATTTTCCTGCATTGGATTTAGTAAATGTTTAGAATTAATTTGAAAATAAAATTTTATTGATATTCCTGAGGAATAATTTTTAAAAGCTCTTGTTTGAAACGGGCAAATTGATTATAATGAATATCGTTTTGTGCGTTGACGTAAACGTGAGATTTTTTATTGGTTTTAATCTGAAAACTCTCGTCAATTCCATCAATCGGTTGAATGCTTGGTGAACTTTGGATTTTGTCTAAATTCTTAATTTTAAAAGAAGAAGTCATGCTTTTCCAGGTTTCCGGTTTGATGGCAGAGTGCCATTCTTTGTGCTTCTTGGTTGAGGTCGCTCCTGTTTCGAAATGAATCGAGTCTTTCGTTACTTTTATCACTCTGTAATAACCTAACTGACCGCCAATGTCTGATAAACCAATGAATGTGATTTCTTCAGTGCTAGAATTTGATTTTTTATCATCAGTTTTTTCACTGCACGAAAAAAAAATCAGCAGTAAAAACATTGAAACGAAAATTTTCAAATCACTTATTTTTACTGCCGACATATTTGTACTATTAAAGATTGAACTCTAATTTATATTTTTCAAGTGCATGTTTTAAGATCTCTGCACTTTTTCTTAAATCTTCTTCTTTCAAAACGTAAGCAATTCTCACCTGTTTTTTTCCTAATTCAGGATCACTGTAAAATCCTCCTGCAGGAGCAACCATGATGGTTTCGTTATTCAGTGTGTATTTTTCAAGAAGCCATTGTGCGAACTTTTCAGTATCATCTACTGGAAGTTCAGCAACGCAGTAGAATGCTCCTTTTGGTTTTGGACAAATTACTCCAGGAATTGCATTGAGTAAATCAACTAAAACATTTCTTCTGTGGGTGTATTCTTCTCTTACAGCTCTGATGTATGCGCCGTCATTTTGATGAGCAGCAGTTGCAGCAATCTGTCCTAAAAGTACCGGACTTAATCTTGCCTGAGCAAAAAGCATTGCAGCATCATGAATTTTTTTTGAACGGGTAATTAAACAACCGATTCTTACACCACACATAGAATAACGCTTAGATTCAGAATCGATGATGATGCAGTTTTCGCTTAATTCAGGAAAAGCGAGCATTGAAACCTGTTGTTTTCCATCGTAAACATATTCTCTGTAAACTTCGTCAGAGATAACAACGATGTCATATTTTAAAGCAATTTCAGCTAATTTCTGAAGTTCCTCACGGGTGTAAAGATATCCAGTAGGATTTCCAGGGTTACAAATAACAATTGCTCTTGTTTTAGCAGTGATTTTTTTCTCAAATTCTTCAATCGGAGGAAGTGCAAAACCAGTGTCAATGGAAGAAGGAATTGCAACTACATTCACATTGAATGTGCTTGTAAATCCGTTGTAATTTGCATAATATGGTTCTGGAATAATTACCTCGTCACCATCATCACAAAGAGTAGAAATAGCAAAATTTAAAGCTTCAGATCCACCATTTGTTACAATGAAATTATCAGGAGTAAGATCTGTAAAATCTAAAGAATGGTAGTATTCTGTTAATGCTTTTCTGTATTCAATATTTCCTTCTGAAAGAGCGTATTCCAAAACTTTTAAATCAATATTTTTTAAAGCATTCAGAGCAGTTTCAGGAGTTTCGATATCTGGTTGTCCGATGTTAAGGTGATATACTTTTGTACCTCTTTGTTTAGCCTGTAAGGCAAAAGGAACCAGTTTTCTTACCGGTGAAGGCGGCATCTGTTGTGCTCTGTTTGAAATGTTTGGCATTGTCTAAAATTTGTATGCACAAAAATAGCAAAATATTTTGGCTCAGCTTCAAATAATAATAAAACACGAAATTTACTATGTGTTATATTTGGATTATGTTATTTGTGTTAATGATTCTAAAATTAAGCTTAATTTCCTTGTGTAATCGGTTATGTTTTGGATATATTTTATTAATGCTGTGATATTGTTAAAAATAATTTAAAATTATTGTTGCGAAATTGAATATATTTCATAGTTTTACAGCGAACTAATAAAAAATATTTATGAAAAGAAATCAACCAGCTCTTATGCTGGGTGCACTGGGTATTCTTACCAGTTCACTTGCATTTGCACAAAATTTTCAAACCATGCCCATTCAATCAGGTCTTACTGCAGATGTGATTGCTAATGGAGTGGGGTCTGCAACAGCTTCTACTAGTACCGATGTTGATGGTGTCTCTTATGCCTTTGTTTCACAGGATTTTCAGGCAACGGCAACAAGTCCTGCTCTTACATATGGCTTGCCGACAAATGGAATTATCAATAGTGTAGTGACATCAACACCTGGGTTGAGTTACATTATGGCAGGGTATTCTGCAAACAACTCACTAAAGCTTTCCAATACAAATGACTCAGGAACATTGGTATTTACAACGCCTAAACCTGCTTTCAAACTTTATATGCTTGCAACTACTGGAAGTGGTTCGTCTACGGTAACTGTCGTTGTTAATTTTACAGACAATACTTCACAAACTTTTACCGGAGTGGCTGTTTCAGATTGGTATGATAATGCTGGCTTTGCAATTCAAGGTTTTGGAAGAATAAATAGAAATACAAATGCTCTGGAATCAGGTAGTGGAACAAATCCAAGACTTTATCAAAGCTTACTGACTATTGATTCTGCAAATCAGTCTAAGTTAATTCAAAGTGTAACCATTACAAAAACGTCTACGGCTCAAGGTCATGCAAATATTTTCGCTTTCTCTGCCGATGTATATTCAACATGTGCTGCTCCGACTTTAAATGCTGTTGGTACACTTACTTCAAATTCAGCAGCAGTTTCCTGGACACCTGCGACCGGAACTACCGCTACAAATTATGAAATTTATTACAGTACAACAAATACGGTTCCAACAAGTGCCACTGCTCCGATTTTAACAGGGATCAGTGGAACTTCAACTACAATTCCTAGTTTAGCTCCAAATACGAATTATTATTATTGGGTAAGAGCAAATTGTGGAGGGACACCATCTCAAAGCATTTGGTCTTTTTCAGGGACATTTAAAACGGCATGTGGTCCGATGACTTCATTGTCTGAGAATTTCGATTCTTATGCTGCAACAACTACTTTACCAGATTGTTGGGTTCGGAATTTTGTAAATGGTACAATGACAATTAGTTCAAGTTCACCGGCATCGGGAACAAGAAATATTTATCAGACCAATACTTCTGCACAAACTCCAAGTACGGTTGTTTTGCCAGAATTTAGTAACATTAACGCAGGAACTCATTGGTTGAAATTAAAAGCAAGGGTTAGTGCTGCAACAGGAACATTAAATGTTGGATATTTAACTAATCCTACGGATGCAAGTACTTTTGTACTGCTTCAGGCTCTAAGTATTACAAATACAAACTACACAAGTACCAATTCAGAATATACAGTTATTGTACCGACCACAGTTCCTGCCAATGCAAGACTGGCAGTGCGTAACACTGCAGATGGGAAAGGGTATTATTGGGATGATGTTGTTTGGGAAGCGGTTCCTTCATGTTTTCCTCCGACAGCTGTTACTACATCTGCAGTTACTGCAAATACAGTTACTGTTTCATGGACAGCTCCATCTTCTGCCCCTGCTAATGGTTACGAGTATTATTATTCAACAACAAATACGGCGCCTACTGCTACAACAACAATTTCTGGTCCTTCTGCTGCGGGAAGTGTTTCAACGGTTGTTCCTGGGTTGAATCCTGCTACAACGTATTATTTATGGATTCGTTCATCTTGCGGAACTACAAGTAAGAGTACATGGTCTTATGTAGGCTCATTTACTACTTTATGTGCTGCAATCGTTCCATCTTATACTAATGATTTCAGTACTGCTCCAGGTAATTGCTGGACAAATAATCAAACAGGCGGTACGCCAGCAACGGGGCCCACTGGAACAACAACGAGCCCACTTTGGGTATCTGGAGGTTTCTTAAATGTAGGAAGTGCTAACTCTATGAGAATAAATCTTTATGATGTTAACAGAACCGGTTGGTTGAAAACAGCGGTATTTAATTTGTCAGCTGGAGGATATAGAGTTAAATTTGACTATGGTGTAACAGCTTATAATGCTACAGGAGCTTCAGCTATGGGATCTGATGACAACGTTCAGCTGTTAGTTTCTAACGATGGAGGTACTACATGGACATCGCTTCAAACTTGGAATGCTAACAACGCTCCTTCAAATACATCTACTTCATATACTTATGATTTAGTAGGATATAATGGAGCTAATATAGTTTTTGCATTCTATGGAACAGACGGAACGGTAAATGACTCACAGGATTATGATTTTCATATTGATAATTTTACTGTTGAGGCTGCTAACTTAAGCACATCTGAATCGAATGCTAAAAATAAGACCATTAAAGTTTATCCAAATCCATTCAGTGATGTAGTTTATATTTCTGAAACTAAAGACTTGAAAACGATAAAAGTATTCGATCTAACAGGAAGAGCAGTAAAAACTATTGAAAATCCTACAAAGGAAATCAGTTTAGGCTCATTAAATTCGGGACTTTATTTGATTACAATGTATTTCAAAGACGGTTCTCAGAACACTGTGAAAGCCATTAAAAAGTAAATTATTTTTGAATTATTTTTTTTAAGCAGTCTTGCATTTATGTAAGACTGTTTTTATTTTCCGAAAGATTTCAATTTAATTAAAGCCTTTTATTTTAAATTTGTTGAAAATTGAAAAAATGCAAATTCCATCAACATCAGTAGAAGATTATATCTCAAAAATTCCTGAAGAAAGACAGGATGTTTTCAAAAAAATGTTCGATACGGTCAATGATAATTTACCTCAAGGTTTTAAGCAATGTGTCAGTTATGGAATGGTCGGCTGGAATGTTCCTTTAGAAACTTTTCCTGCAGGTTATCATTGTACACCTGGATCGGCACTGCCTTTTATGAGTCTGGCTTCGCAGAAAAATTTTATCGCCTTATATCATATGGGGATGTATGCAAAACCAGAACTTTTAGACTGGTTTGTGGCAGAGTTTCCAAAGCATTCAAAAAGAAAACTGGATATGGGGAAATCTTGTATCCGTTTCAAAAAAATGGATGATATTCCTTTTGAATTAATTGCTGAACTGAGTAAAAAAATGACTGTAGATGAATGGATCAATATTTATGAAAGCAACCTTAAAAAATAAACCTCTATTAAACTTAGTTTTCTTTTTTTTAATTCTGCTTTCTGTTTTTAGTTGTAAAAACTCTCAGACTTTAGGTTTGAAAAACGGAGATTTATTGTTTGTTACGGCAAAAGAAAGTGGTTTGTCGGGTGCGATCAATAATGTAACTCAAAAACAGGAAAATGCTTCGTTTGATCATATCGGAATTTTGCAGAAAGATAAAAATGGTGTCTTTGTTCTTCATGCCGCTCCAAAAGGAGGTTCTCAGAAACAGAACCTGGATCAATTTTTAAAAGATCAGGCCAATGACGGACAAAAAGTTGTTGCGTACAGATTAAAACCTCAGTTTCAGAAAAATATCCCTGATGCTATCGAAAAAGCAAATTTGATGTTAGGGAAACCTTACAATTTCAATTATATTTTAGACGAAAATTCCTATTATTGTTCAGATTATATTGAAAGAGCATTTAGAAAAGATAAAATCTTTACATTAGAACCAATGACTTTTATTGATCCCAAAACCGGAAAGACAAATGCATTTTGGGAAGAATTTTATGCAAATAAAAATATCAAAGTTCCGGAAGGTGAACTGGGATGCAATCCAAACGGTTTGGCGGGTTCAGATAAAATCCGGCGTATTAAAGAATTGTAATAATCTTTTTTGCCACGAATACACGAATTTAGTTTTAATTATTTCAAATTCGTGCATTCATGGTCTTTTTGTAATCATTTGAGTGTTGTAAATATTGGAGAAACTGAAAAGCTTCTCTTTTTTATGTTAAAATTAAAAAATATTAGTCTACTAATTTGGTAGACTAATATTTTTTTATACTTTTGTGAAAGAATTAATGAGAAAATATTTAAAAATATGTAATTCAGAAAGTAGTATTTAATCAAAAATGTTTTAGTTATGATTACAACCAATTTGCAGGCTTTGCCAAAAAATGTAAACCTTATCAGAAAAGAACTGATCCTTGAAGTAGAACTGAACGGGAAAATGAAATTCGATCATCTTTTAAATGCTATTTATCAGCAGATGGGAATTTGTTACAAAGTATTAAGTGCAAATGTGGAGTATATGAACGGAAACAATTTTGGCTCATTTCAGCTATACATCAATGCAACAGAAGAAGAATCTCAGGAATTAGAATTTTTCCTTAATCATAATAAACTCTTGAATACCACTGTAGAATATACCTGTAGAAAGTATTCATAAAGCTGTACGTCCATATAGTTTGAGGAGCGTTCAATTTATTGAGCGCTTTTTTTATGCAATTTTTAGTGAAAGCTTCCAGTCTTGAACTTTTGCGAGCTTTTGCTTCAAGGTAAGAGCAGAATGTGATTTTTTATTCAATTCTCCGAGAAAAAGATTATTTTTAATCTAAATTAAATTACAAAATTATGATTGCACTTATTATTGGTGGTGTTTTGGTTATTGCCTTGCTTTACGGAGTATCTATCTACAATCGCCTCGTAAAACTGAGAAATCTCGTTCAGGAAGCTTGGAGTAGTATTGATGTAATGCTTAAAAAACGTCACGATCTGATTCCTAATTTGGTTGAAACGGTAAAAGGATATGCTACACATGAACGTGAAACCCTTGAAAATGTTACCAAAGCAAGAAATTTGGCGGTAGGCGCAGATTCTGTGGAAGCTAAAGAAGCAGCAGAAAAAAATCTGAACCAGGCGATGGTGAATTTATTTGCAGTTGCAGAACAATACCCCGACTTGAAAGCTAATGCAAACTTCCAGCAGCTGCAGGCTGAGCTGAGTTCAATTGAAAACGATATAGAAAAATCCAGAAGATATTACAATGGAACAGTAAGAGAAAACAATACTTTGGTAGAGTCTTTCCCGAGCAATATTATCGCCAATATGTACAAATTTGAAAAGTCTAAATTCTTCGAGCTTGAAAATATTGCCGACAGAGAAGTTCCTAATGTAAAATTTTAAGGAATGAAAAAGCTTATAGCATTTCTTTTTCTTCTTCTCTTTTCTCTTGGTTTTTCACAACATATCGAAGAGCATGAGGTTACTTCTGCTACAGAAGCGGAATATTCTTTCGAGAATGAAAGAATTATAAATTTCCACGCCGATATTGATGTCAATAAAAATTCAGGACTAAGCATTACCGAAAAAATAAAAGTTCACAGCCTTGGTGAAAACATTAAAAGAGGAATTTTCCGGTCATTGCCTTTAGTGAGAAATTTGAACGGCAGAACCCAAAAAGTGAAGTATAATATCGTTTCGGTAAAAAAAGACGGTGTAGATGAAGATTTTCATGAAGAAATTGAGGACGGTTATCTTAAAGTGTATGTCGGAAATAAAGATGTTATCTTGTCTCCGGGAGATTATAATTATGAAATAAAATATACTACAGAAAAACAAATCGGTTTTTTTGAAAAATATGATGAGTTATACTGGAATGTGAATGGAAACGAATGGAATTTCCCGGTTGACAGTATTTCAGCAACCGTAAACCTTCCGCAAGGAGCCGGAATACTACAAAATTCATGTTACAAAGGCGGTTACGGAAGTACTTCTCAGGATTGTTTGGCTAAAGTTCTTTCTGAACATTCAATTGAATGGAGGACAAAAAATTTGGGATCTGGTGAAGGTCTCACCATTGCGGTTGGTTTTAAAAAAGGAATTATGGTTCCGCCGCCACCGCCCACTTTTCTTGAAAAATTCGGAATTCTGATTGCCGGAATTGTTATCTTTTTAGGATTGCTGCTTTATTATTATTCAACCTGGAAAAAATATGGTGTTGATCCTGAAATGCCTACTGTTTATCCACAGTTCAATTCACCGGATGATCTTTCCCCGGCTTCTTTGGGCTTTATTCATAACGAAAGTTTTAAAAATAAATATCTCACTGCTGCTTTGGTTAATCTTGCCATAAAAGGATATGTGCAGATTATTGAAAATGAAGATCCCGGTGTTTTTGGCTTGTTTAAATCGAAACAGTTTACAGTGAAAAAGCTGAAAAACGCAGATCAGAATTTACCAAAAGAGGAGATTAATCTGATGAACAGCTTGTTTTCTAACATTTCAGATACTGTAAAGTTTGACGGAAAATACGATTCTAAAATCGAGCAGACAGTTCGCAGTTTTCAATCAGCACTAAAATTTCAACATGATAAATTGTTGAACGAAGGTAATAATTCTAAAAAGCTCATTTTACCAGTCTTAGTCATCTTAGGAGTATATTTTATCGGACTTTTTGTAAGTTTCACCATCTTCCCTGAATTTGAAAAAGTGTTTTTAGGAATTTTCATTCTTGCTATTTTAACGGTGGCTTTTGTGGTTGCGATTATTTTGTTTAAATTTTTCCCGGGTTTATTTAAGATTTTCCTGATTTTTCCTGTCATTGCCTTTGTGTTTTTAGGAATGCTTATTCATAAAGGAAGCGATTTTACAATTGACAATAATTTTAATGTATGCTATATTTTTATTGTCTTAGGCTTTATGTCTCTCGTGATTTATCAGTTTTTAATTAAACGTCCTTCAGAAGAGAAGCTGAGAAAAAAATCTTTGATTGATGGTTTTAAAATGTATATGGGAGCTGCCGAGAATCAACAGCTTAAATTTCATAATCCACCTGAAATGACGCCACAGTCTTTCGAAAAGCTGTTGCCTTTTGCAATGGTTTTAGGGGTTGATGAAATTTGGGGCAAGAAATTCGACGATCTGCTCAAAAAAATGTCTTATGAATATCAAAGTAATTGGTATGTTGGCTCATCAATGAATCATTTTGCGATGGCAAGTGTACTCAATTCCAGTTTAACCAATTCTATACAATCTTCAGCTACACAACCATCAAGTTCAGGAAGCAGTTCTGGTTCCGGATCTGGTGGCGGCGGTTTTTCCGGCGGCGGCGGTGGTGGCGGTGGCGGTGGCGGCTGGTAAAATTTTAGATATGAAAAAATTTATACAAGTCATTACTTTATTTTTCTGTCTTCTTGTTTTTGCGCAGAATGAGGTGGGTGCATTGCCTGTTGTTTCGGAAGATTCTTTAGATTTTGAACAAGCTAATATTCAGAGGGAAAGAATTGTTTCTTTTCGTTCTGATATTACTATTGCTGAAAACGCTGATGTTACTGTAACGGAAACCATCAAAGTTTTTGCGAACGGAAATGCGATTAAAAGAGGAATTTTTCGTGCATTACCAACCGTAAGAAACATTAACGGCAGGAAAGAACGTGTTTTTTATAAAATCATTGCTGTTGAAAAAGATGGTGTAAAAGAGCCTTACAACGCCAAAAAAGAGAATGGTATTTTTACAATTTATATCGGTAATAAAGATTACCAGCTTGAGTCAGGTTTTTATACATACAAAATTGTTTATCAAACGCAGGATCAGATTGGCAAGTTCAAAGGCTATGATGAGTTTTACTGGAATGTAAATGGGACTGACTGGGCTTTTCCTGTTGAAAACATTCAGGCAATAATTCATTTGCCGAAAAATGCAGATATAATCCAAAATTCTTGTTATACAGGTGTTGAAGGAAGTAAAGAACAGAATTGCATCAGCAAAACAATATCATCTACACAGATTGAATTTAGTGCTGAGAATTTAGACCAATATGAGAATCTTACGGTAGCTGTAGGTTTTAAAGCCGGTATTTTAAAAGAACCTTCTGTTTTTTCTAAATGGATAAAAAGAAATTGGCCAAGTCTTTCATTAGTTATCGTTGGTTTTTATCTGTTGTTTTTCTACTATAAAAACTGGAAAAAATATGGGAAAGATCCGGAGAAACCTATAATGATTCCACAATTTAATGCACCAAATAATCTTTCGCCTGCGTCTTTAGGATATATCGATAAAGGTAAATTTGAAGCCAGTTTGGTGACGGCGAATCTTGTAGATCTTTCTATAAAAGGTTTTGTAGATATTGATGAGGAGAAAGATATTAAAAAAACTTTTCTCTCAAAAATGTTCACTTTAAAAAAGCTGGAATCAGAAAATAACAATTTACAGAGTGATCAAAAGAGGCTCTTAAAAAAGATATTTGGAGAAGAAAAAGAAGTTTCGGTAAATGGAACTTACAATTCTAAAATAAAAAAAGCGGTTGATGATTTTAAAGAATTTATTATTGAGGAAAATAAATTTTTTGTAGAAAAAGTTTCCAACAAAAAAATAATCTACAAGGCCTTGAAGATTATTCTTCTGACTTTTTTTCTGGCATTAATCGTAAGTTCTCTAATAATGTGGAGTTTTCAAATCTTGCTGATAGCTTCTGTTATCAGTGTTTTTGCAAGTCTGTTTGCTGCAATATTGGTGTTAACTTGGCAGGAAGAAAATAAAATCATCTTTTTTGTTGTGTTGATGTTTTCGCTCACATTTACAGTTCCTATGTTTTTCATGGCATTTGCAGATTCTGATGATATTACAACCTTTGAATCGAACTGTTTTAAATTTTTAATATTCGGAATTATTTCTATTTTGGTGTTTCGATATTTAATTAATAAACCAAGTGAAGAAAAAGTGAAAATGGAATCTGAAATTGAAGGTTTCAAAATGTACCTGAGTGCTGCCGAAGAAAACCTGCTTCAATTTCATAATCCTCCGGAAATGACTTCAGATATATATGAGAAATTTCTTCCGTACGCTATTGTTTTTGGAGTTGAAGGAATCTGGGGTAAAAGATTTAGAGATAAACTGCAGGAAACGATCGATTCTGCTGAACCTTATGAGAATGTTCAATATAATTTTGGATATAGCTTTGCCGGTGCTTTTACAAGTACTCTTAACGAAACTACAGTCGTTCCGGTGAGTAGCAGTTCTTCATCTTCGTCCTCATCAAGTTCTTCGTCGAGCTCTTCCTATTTTGGTGGTTCGAGTTCCAGTGGTTCTTCTGGTGGAGGATCATCCGGCGGAGGCGGAGGAGGTGGTGGAGGCGGAGGTTGGTAAATAATCTTTGCTAAACAGCTTCAAAAAAATTATTTAATTAATCTGTCTAAAACTTAAATGGATATAAAGCATAATATAAAAAAGCGTTCAGAATTATTTTTCTGAACGCTTTTTTATATTTTAAATGGAATAGTAAAAATTAATTTTGCTAATATCTAATATCTAATATCTAATATCTAATATCTAATATCTAATATCTAAATCAAATTCTCTCAATATCAGCTCCAATAGCTTTTAATCTTCCATCGATATTTTCATAACCACGGTCGATTTGCTCGATATTATGAATGATTGATTTCCCTTCTGCTGAAAGTGCTGCAATTAAAAGTGCATTTCCTGCTCTGATATCCGGAGAAACCATTGTGGTTCCACGAAGCGGAGATTCCTGATTTAAACCAATAACTGTCGCTCTGTGCGGGTCACACAAAATAATCTGAGCGCCCATATCGATTAATTTATCAACAAAAAATAATCTCGATTCAAACATTTTCTGATGTACCAAAAGACTTCCTTTTGCCTGTGTTGCCACCACTAAAATAATAGAAAGTAAATCTGGCGTAAATCCTGGCCAAGGCGCATCTGAAACGGTAAGAATAGATCCATCGATAAATTTCTGAATTCTATAATGTTCCTGAGACGGAATATAAATGTCGTCACCGCTTTGCTCCAACTGAATTCCTAATTTTCTGAATGTATTAGGAATAACTCCTAGCTGATTCCAGTTTACATTTTTGATGGTGATTTCAGATTTTGTCATGGCTGCAAGACCGATCCAAGAACCGATTTCTACCATATCCGGAAGCATAGTGTGCTCAGTTCCGTTCAAATGAGTTACTCCTTCAATTGTCAGTAAATTTGAACCGATTCCTGAAATATTCGCACCCATTCTGTTCAGCATTTTGCAAAGTTGCTGCAAGTAAGGTTCGCAAGCTGCGTTGTAAATTCTGGTTTTTCCTTTTGCTAAAGCTGCAGCCATTACGATGTTTGCAGTTCCTGTAACAGAAGCTTCTTCTAAAAGAATAAATTTTCCGTTAAGCTCTTTCGCTTTTAAAGAATAGAAATATTCTTCCTCATCATAATTAAATTCTGCACCCAATTCTACTAAACCTTGAAAGTGAGTGTCTAGTCTTCTTCTTCCTATTTTGTCACCTCCCGGAGTCGGCATGTAAGCTTCCCCATAACGAGCCAACATAGGTCCCATCAACATAATTGAACCCCTCAGTTTAGCACCGTCTTTTTTAAATTCGTTAGATTTTATATAATCAAAATTGACATTATCTGCCTTGAAAGTGTAATCGCCATGAGCATTTTTGGTCACTTTTACGCCAAAGTCTCCCAAGATCTCGATCAGTCTGTTGACATCATGGATGTCCGGAATATTTTTAATTCTTACCTCTTCATCAGTTAGCAAAACTGCACACAAAATTTGAAGAGCTTCATTTTTCGCTCCCTGTGGAGTGATTTCACCTTGCAGTCTTTTTCCTCCTCTTATTTGAAATGTTCCACTCATTACCTTCTGTTCTTATGATTATTGTTGTTATTGTTAAATCTTCTTTTTGCGGGTTGGTTTTTGTTGTTTGTGTTTTTATTGTTGTTATTCCTGTTGGCATTGGTAGCGTAGTAGATTTTGCTTTTCTCTAAGCTTTCTATACCGGTAAGGTCTAATCTGTTTTCAGAAAGTTCTTTCAAATGACGGAAAATCACATCATCTGTTACATGTTCTTTATTATAAACATTGTAAGACTTTTTCATGTTGTTGGCAATCACTTCGATTAAGGCTTCTTTTTCGTCACCTGCTTCGAGCTCGATTGCTTTTTCTATCAGTTGAAGAATACTTTTTCCATAAAATTTGAAATCACCCTGAAGTTTAGGGTATTCCATTCTTTTTGGTTTTTCTGCAAGTTCTTCTTTTGTAGGGAAAGGGTATGGAGAATCTACATCCAGGTCATGATTGGCAAGAATGTAAAGGTGATCCCAAAGTTTATGTTTGTAATTTTCTTCGTCGCGGAGCTGTGGGTTTCTCTGACCCATAAAATCAATGATTGCCATTGCCATTTCATTTCTTTCGTCTTTGTCTGAAACTTCTTTGCAACGCTCAACCAACTGTTGTATAATTCTGCCATATTCCGGCATATTGAGATGAGTTTTGTGGGTATTGTATTCCATAGTCTGCAAATATATGGATTAATAAAAATAATGTTCCGAAAAACTTAAATGTTTATAAAAATTTAATGGAAATATTTAAAGTATTCCTATATTAATCAGATACCAAATTCTGAACCAAATCAAACTTCAATAAATTTCTTTTTCTGATGTTGATCGGGTAGGAAGCACTTTTGAGCCGAAAGCTTCATTCTGTTTTCAGAAATTTTGTTGTAAATTTTGTCACTAATAAATACGGGAATTAATTTTCCGATGAATGAGATATTATAAATTCCGCCTAAAAGATTGGCGATTTTTAAAACAGCTCTAGATTTGATGAGATAATATTGATGAGGTTTCCATAGGTACAATGTGTTAAATTGTTTTGTTTCTAAACCTCTTTCCGATAAAAATTTCTGCCCAAAATCTGATTGTAACGAAGCAAACATAAACTGATCCTTCTTATCTCTTTCAAGAATCCATTGTACCCAAAAATTGCATACGCCGCATTCGCCATCAAAAAATACGATATGTTTTTGTTCCCAGATTTCAGGCATGATTTCTATTATTCTGTTTTAAATTTTGTTTCCTGAATCTCTCTTTTAAAATAAGTAATCAGTTCTTTTCTTTGAGGATCGGTCAGCTTTGCATCCTGATGTCCCACAAAATATGATTCTAAAGGCATTTCATGTTTTTCAAGCATTTCTACACACTCTTCCATTTTATGGATCTGCCTTTTCGGTTCGTAAGTGGCAAATGTAGAAAAATTAAGATGTTTTCTTCCTTCATCGATGTGACTTTTTATCCACCAGGAAGCCGGAGCGATACTTGTGTACCAAGGATATTTCGTTTCATCAGAATGACAGTCGTAACATGAATTGGTGATCAGTTTTGCTATTTCCGGAGAAGTATTGGTTTTAATTTTTAAAAAATCCATTCCCGGGTTCAGCGGTTTGTTAGTTTTATCAATTGGAAAAAACTGAATGATAATAAATGCGACAAGAAGAACGATAATTACTTTTTTCATACCCTAAAATTTGGATTTCTAAACTAATAAAGATATTAAATTTTTAAGAAAGAAAAAATATGAGAAATATTGAAATAAGTCCTTTAAGTTGAATTATTCTAAATATGGGTGTTTGTTATTGATTTTTATCTAAAGTAATGCTAAATTTAATTAACTTAATTGCATTATTGTGTGTTTTGTAGACTGGGCAACTAAGAATAAACAGTTAATAATTTATTATAGTTTTTAACTATTGTGAAAATATTATTGATAGATTGTGTTTATTGATTAAGCGTTGTAGGTTTGCAGAGTTAAACAAATTAAAATAGAGTTATAAACCAACATAAAAATTAAACTATAATGGAAAATGATTTAAACGATATCAGTAAGTGCCCATTTCATAATGGAACGATGAAAAAAGAAAATGTTGCAGGAGGTGGAACCAATAATAAAGATTGGTGGCCGGATCAGTTAAGGGTTGATATTTTAAGACAGCATTCGTCTTTGTCAAATCCTATGGAAAAAGATTTTGATTATGCTGAAGCTTTTCAAAGTCTTGATCTTGAAAGTGTAAAAAAAGATCTTCATGCATTAATGACCGATTCACAAGATTGGTGGCCTGCAGATTTTGGACATTATGGACCATTATTTATCCGTATGGCTTGGCACAGCGCTGGAACGTATCGTGTAGGTGACGGAAGAGGTGGAGCAGGAGCAGGACAACAGCGTTTTGCGCCGCTAAACAGCTGGCCGGATAATGTAAGTTTAGATAAAGCAAGGAGGTTGCTTTGGCCAATCAAACAAAAATATGGTAAGAAAATATCTTGGGCAGATCTTTTAATTCTTACAGGAAATGTTGCTCTTGAATCAATGGGTTTCAAAACTTTTGGGTTTGCAGGAGGTCGTGAAGATGTTTGGGAACCGGATCAGGATGTGTATTGGGGAACAGAAAAAACATGGTTAGGCGGAGATCTTCGTTATGCGCACGGTTCTCCGGGTGTTGAAGGTCACGGTGTTCTCCCGGCAGAAGATGATTCTGAAGTTAATCATTCCAGAAACCTTGAGAAACCTTTGGCGGCCGTACAAATGGGGCTTATTTATGTAAATCCTGAAGGACCGGACGGAAATCCTGATCCAATTTTAGCAGCAAAAGATATTCGTGATACCTTCGGAAGAATGGCAATGAATGATGAAGAAACGGTTGCGTTAATTGCGGGTGGGCATACATTTGGTAAAACCCACGGCGCAGGTCCTGCAGATCATGTAGGTAAAGAGCCAGAAGCAGCAGGAATTGAAGCACAAGGATTTGGATGGAACAGTTCTTATAAATCTGGAAAAGGTCCAGATGCAATCTCAAGTGGATTGGAAGTAACTTGGACTGAAAAGCCAACAGAATGGAGTAATCTTTTCTTTAAAAATCTATTTGAAAACGAATGGGAATTAACTAAAAGCCCGGCCGGAGCTCATCAATGGGTAGCGAAAGACGGAGCCAACATTATTCCTGATGCATTTGATCCTAATAAAAAACACAGAGCAACCATGCTTACAACTGATCTTTCATTAAGATTTGATCCTGTGTATGAAAAAATATCTAGAAACTTTTTTGAAAATCCGGATGCTTTTGCAGATGCATTTTCTCGTGCCTGGTTTAAGCTAACTCACAGAGATATGGGACCAAAAGTTCGCTATTTAGGTCCTGATGTTCCGGCAGAAGAATTAATCTGGCAAGATTCTATTCCTGAAGTGAACCATGAATTGGTGGATAATTCTGATATTGAATCTTTAAAATCGAAAATTTTAAATTCTGGATTAAGTATTTCTGAATTGGTTTCAACAGCTTGGGCTTCTGCATCAACTTTCAGAGGAAGTGATAAACGAGGTGGCGCAAACGGAGCAAGAATTCGTTTGGCTCCACAAAAAGATTGGGCAGTAAACAATCCTGCTCAGTTGCAAAAAGTTTTATCTGTTTTGGAAAATATTCAGAATGATTTTAATAATTCTCAATCTGGAAATAAAAGAGTTTCATTAGCAGATTTAATTGTTTTGGCAGGAAGTACAGCGGTTGAAAAAGCAGCAAGAGATGCCGGACAAAATATTTCTGTTCCTTTTGCTCCGGGTCGTATGGATGCTTCGCAAGAGCAGACAGATGTAGAATCAATGGGATATTTGGAGCCTGCAGCAGATGGTTTTAGAAACTATTTAAAGAAAAAATTCTCTGTTTCTACAGAATCTTTATTAATTGATAAAGCACAATTACTAACGCTTACTGCGCCGGAACTAACGGTGTTGATTGGTGGAATGCGTGCTTTAGATACCAATTTCGATGGTTCTAAAAATGGAATATTTACCCAGCGCCCCGGAATTCTGACCAATGATTTCTTTGTGAATCTTTTGGATATGAGAACACAATGGAAATCTATTTCAGAAGATAACGAATTGTATATGGGAACTGACCGATCAAGCGGACAACCAAAATGGACAGCAAGTCGCGCAGATTTAGTCTTCGGTTCAAATTCTGAATTAAGAGCGATAGCTGAAGTATATGCAAGTTCTGATGTTCAGGAAAAATTTGTAAAGGACTTTGTCGCAGCATGGACGAAAGTAATGAACTTAGATCGATTTGATTTAATTTAATCTAACTTTTATATTAATCTAATTTTATTAAGACAGCTGTTTTGGCTATCTTTTTTTGGAGGAAAGAAATAATTAATTTTCAAAATATCAAATTCACAATCAAAGAGTTTTTTATTGCTTAAATAATAAAAGCTTACCTTTGCAAAAAATTGAGCTCCAAAAGTTGGAGTAACTCATTGATAATCTTGTCCTATCGCTTTGTCGAAGGATTATTAAACATTTTTTATGTCAAATATTGTTGCTATTGTTGGGCGTCCCAACGTAGGAAAATCCACGTTATTTAATCGTTTATTAGAAAGAAGAGAGGCTATTGTAGACTCTACTGCAGGGGTAACCAGAGATCGTCATTACGGGAAATCCGACTGGAATGGTGTAGAATTCACTGTAATTGATACCGGAGGTTATGATGTTAATAATGATGATGTCTTTCAGGAAGAAATTTCAAAGCAGGTACAGTTGGCTATAGACGAAGCTACATCAATCATTTTTATGTTGAATGTAGAAGAAGGTCTTACTGATACGGATCACGAGATCCACGAAATGCTGAGAAGATCAAACAAACCTACTTATATCGTAATTAATAAAGTAGATTCAGCGAAAGAAGAAATCGATGCTACGGAATTTTATCAGTTAGGAATCGAAAAATATTATACTTTATCTTCTGCAACAGGTTCTGGAACAGGGGAAGTTTTGGATGATATTGTAAGAGATTTCCCAACTAAAGATTATACAGATCCTTTCGAAGGATTGCCAAAAATTACCATTGCAGGGCGTCCAAATGTAGGAAAGTCTACGATGACCAATGCATTGCTTGATACAGAAAGAAATATTGTAACAGATGTTGCAGGAACTACAAGAGATAGTATTCAGACGTTATATAATAAATTCGGACATGAATTTGTGTTGGTAGATACTGCCGGAATGCGTCGTAAATCTAAAGTAAATGAAGATTTAGAATTTTACTCTGTAATGAGATCTATTCGTTCTATCGAATATTCTGATGTGGTTATCATCATGGTTGATGCTACTTTAGGATGGGAATCTCAAGATATGAATATTTTTGGTCTTGCACAGAAAAACAGAAAAGGTATTGTGATTGTTGTCAATAAGTGGGATTTGGTTGAAGATAAGCAAACCAACACAATCAGAGATTTCGAAAAATCAATCAGAGATAAAATAGGACAGTTCAGTGATATTCCAATTTTGTTTGTTTCGGCTTTAACGAAGCAGAGAATTTTGAAAACTGTTGAAATGGCAATGACTGTTTACGAAGACCGTAAGAAGAAAATTAAAACTTCAAAATTAAATGAAGTAATGCTTCCGATTTTTGAGCAGACTCCGCCACCAGCAAATAAAGGGAAATACATTAAAATTAAATATTGCGTACAGCTTCCAACGCCGTCACCGCAATTCGTATTTTTCTGTAACCTCCCTCAGTACGTAAAAGAACCTTACAAAAGATTTACTGAAAATCAATTGAGAAAACAATTCGGGTTTACCGGAGTTCCAATTGAAGTATATTTCAGACAAAAATAATTTTCTCAGTCCCTTTTAGATTTTCTAAGAGGGATTTATTTTTATTTCATAATTTTGCGGCAAGCTTATTCAAAATAATGACAGTAATACTCTCACAACAATTTTCTTTAGTAAATTCCTGGATCAACGAACTTCGTAACGTAGAAATTCAACATGACCGAATGAGATTCCGTAGAAATATGGAAAGAATCGGAGAAATTGCAGCGTTTGAAATCAGTAAAAGTTTAGAACAGGAAGAAATTGAGATTCAGACTCCTTTAGATACAATTAAGGTTAAAGAAATTGCTGTTCAGCCTGTAATTACCACTATTTTAAGAGCTGGAGTCCCTTTATTTGAAGGTATTTTAAATTATTTGGATAGAGCAGATTGTGGTTTTGTGGCAGCGTATAGAAAGCACGATGCCAATGATTATTTCTCAATCAAACAAGATTATCTTACCTGTCCGAATATTGACGGAAGACCTTTAATTGTTGCAGATCCTATGTTGGCAACCGGAGCTTCTTTAATTGAAGCGATCAAAGATTTATTAACCAACGGAACACCTACTCAGCTTCATATTGTAGCAGCAATTGCTTCAAGACAAGGCGTTGAAACGATTGAAAAAGCTTATCCAAATGCGAAAATTTGGGTGGGAGCAATTGATGAAAATTTAACATCAAAAGGTTACATCACACCAGGATTGGGTGATGCAGGAGATTTGAGCTACGGAGAAAAACTGCAGAGATAATTTAAGAAAGATTCCAGAAATCTTTTATTAAATTCAATAATAAATTAGGTCGTACTTTATCCATAGGATGCTTTGTGTCTGGGAGTACGGCCAATTTTGCTTTTGGCAGTTTTCTGTAAACTTCCATACTTTCTTCAAGTGTTACCATATTGTCCTTATCGCCAACCATAATCTGAACCGGAAAATCTATCGTAATCAATTTATCTTTAAGTGGCGGATTTTTACCCAAAGAAATCATCATTTCAGCAATTGAGGGAAGAAGTTGTCTCCATTTTAAACCATGTTGCTTTTCTAATAATTCTGCGTGTTTCGGAACTTTTTCAGCAATCACATCAGGATTGAGCATCTTACTTTCTTTCACGGCTTGCTCTTCAGTCCAATCGAATTTTGTTCCTAAAGTGATAATCGAATTTAAATTTTTAGGATTTTCCAAAGCATAGCAAAGAGCAACATAGCCACCCATGCTGTGTCCGAAAATATGAACATCATTTAAATTTTCATTAGCAATAAACTCTTTTAATTCCTGCGTATATTTCTCAATGGTAATCCCGTTTTCAGGAAGCTCTGTATTTCCGTGTCCTGAAAATAAAGGGGTATGAATTGTAAAATATTTGGAAAGTTCACCTGTGAAAGTATTAAATATTTCGCTGTGACCCAATGCTCCGTGCAGTAAAATAAGATTTTGCATTTTTATTAGTTTGTTGGAAAATTAAGAAAAAGAGTTGAATGTTGAAATTATAAATTCTACATAATTATCATTTACTCATCAATCGCCATCACCAAGACACTCACTTTGTTATTTCCAGCTTTCAAAATTTCCCAGGCGATCGAAGCAATCGTATTTCCGGTAGTAAAAACATCATCAATCAATAAGATATGTTTTCCGGAAATGTTTTCTGTGATTGAAAAGGTATTTTGAGTTTCCAGACGATGTTGCCTGTCTTTTAAAGCCTGAGCTTTGGAATAATAGTTTCTTTTAATTAAATCATGACTAAAAGAAATTTCATAAAACTTCGATAAAGTTTCTGTAAACAAATGCAGTTGATTATAACCTCGCTCCTTTAATTTCTTCGGATGCAATGGAACGGAAACCAATAAATCTGGTTTTTCATTTTTGAAATCTAAATGTTCTGTCGTCCAATCTGCTAAAATCTTTCCTGCTTTCTCACGACTTTTATATTTTAATTCGTGAATGATTTTTCTGCTTAAATTTTCCTTTTCAAACTGCATTAAAGCAAATGCGTTTTCGACAGGAAAAAGAAGTCTACATTTCTCCTGAATATAATTGTTCTCAAAAAAGTTGAAATGGGTAAAGTGAATTTGTTCAAAACAAAGATTACAAACGAGTAAATTACCGCCAATAATCCGGTTGCAGTGAATACAACGATTCGGGAAGAAGATGTCTAAAATCATTTGTGTGTTTTATGAAACTAATGTAGTGAATTTGGATAGAAAATGAGTATCTGAATTTGAGCATTTGTATATTTTAGTTCAAAATAATTAGTTTAAATAATTTAAAATATCCTCAATACATTAAACTTCCATCATCCATCTCCCGACTTCCATCTTAAAAATCTTTACGTATTTTCTCAATCGAATTTTTCATGCTCGAATTAAAATACTCCTTTTCAAGACGAATTGGCGGCGATTGTCTTACTTCGCAATCTGCAATACTGCATGATTCGCAAGTAACTCCAACATTGATAGTTTTTAAAGTTTCAGATTTGATGAAATTGATTTTTTTGATCGTCTGCGAATTCAATAAAATTCCCAAACAATAACTTCTGTTACTTCCATCTGAAAACGGGTTTTTTTGCGACGTGGAAATTACTAAATAACTTATACCTTGATCTTTGTAATGTGAAATTTGTGCATCTGTCAAAGTCTCATTTTCAGTTAATTCATGCAGATTTTTTATCGCAATCCATCTTCTACAGTAATGTTCGTTGGTTGCATTTGCGTGTGGTGCTTGTTGATGATTGAGATGCAGTTCCTTTAAAATCTGAATTTTATCTGAATTTTTCTTCTTAACCAGGCATAAATAAAACAAATCCTTAATTCCCAATTCTGAAGAAAGAATATTAGTTAATCGATAATAAAATGTTTCAGGCGAATGAGTGAAATTTCCAATTAAATTTTCAAAATTGGTTGGCTTCCATTCGTATTGAAGAAAAAATTCAGAAGTTTTCTCAATCGTTTTTTGTTTTGAAATCAATAAAGCTCCTGCGAAATATGATGCATAGAAATTATTTAAAATTTCTTCAAAACTTCCAAAGTCTAGCCATGAATAAGTATTTGGACGGGTTTTTAACCCCAAAACATTGAAGCCGATTTCTTTAGCAAAAATAAAAGTCTTCTGATCTTGATCTAGCTTTTTATTTAAAAGCAATAATTTTTTCTCAGGAATAAATAACGATCGGAGATTGTTGAGCGTTCCGTATCGTTCAAAATCTTCTGATTGAATAGTGTAATTGAATCTTTCGGTCAAGATTTTTTCTAAGATATCAGTTTGTAAATTTTTGTTGATTTTCAATTGGTTTTCCTGTGCAAACTGCAGAACTTTTTCTTCTATTTCAGGAAAATAATTGTCATTTAATTCCTGAAACGAACGCAAAACAGCAAAATAAAATCGTTCTTTTCCTAAATTATAATTCTGCGAAATTTCTATCAAGGCATTGATAAAAGCGGTCACTTTTTTTGGAGCATCGCTGATGATGCTGATGAGGTTGTTTTTATTAATTCCGAAAAGATCCAAAGGAATTTCTTTGAAAAAATCAGATTGTAAAATTTCATTGAAAGGAGCTAAACTTTTATCAAGTTTCGTAGATACCAAATCATCAAAAGTGCAGTTCAAAGATTCTGAAAGCTGGATGATTTTATCATGTTTCGGATATTTCTTGCCGTTTTCAATTTCATTAAGGTAAGATTTTGATAAACCGGTCTTTACTGCAAGATCCTGTAAAGACCAATTTTTCTTTTGTCTTTGCTGTTTTAGTTTTAGCCCGAAAACCGTTTTGATAAAGTCGCTGTCAGAATTCATAGTTCAAATATAATATTTAGAAGCGATTTTTTGCATAATAATTTTCAAAATAATTTTAGCGAACGTTCGCTGTATGTGAAAATTTTTATTTAGGTTTGTAATGTCGAATCACAAAATCAACATGTTATGGAAACGAAAACACAATTAAAAATAAAGTCTCAACAACAGTTTGAAGAAATTTTCACTAATGATTTAATCGATTTTTTGGTAGAGCTTCATCAAAATTTTAATCAAAAAAGAATTAATCTTTTAGAAGAAAGGAAAAAGACTCAACAGGAATTTGATAAAGGGATTCTTCCGAAATTTTTATCTGAAACTGAAAAAATAAGAACTGGAAACTGGGTTTGTGCATCACTGCCAGAAGATTTACTCGACAGAAGAGTGGAAATTACCGGTCCTGTTGATCGAAAAATGATAATCAATGCTCTCAATTCCGGGGCTTCAACTTTCATGGCAGATTTTGAAGACAGTAATTCCCCAACCTGGAAAAACTGTATGGAAGGACAAATTAACCTTTCGGATGCAATTAATCGACAAATTGATTTTACAAATGAGCAGGGAAAATCTTACCAGTTGAATGAGAAGATGGCTGTTTTATTAGTTCGTCCAAGAGGTTTGCATCTCAATGAAAAGCATATTGAAATTAATGATGAGCAAACTTCAGGTTCATTAACCGATTTTGGAATTTATTTTTTCAGAAATGTAAAACGATTGCAAGAAAATGGAAGTGGAGCTTATTTTTATCTTCCAAAATTAGAGCATTACAAAGAAGCTCGTTGGTGGAATGATGTTTTTGTCTTTTCGCAAAATTATCTTGGAATTTCGCAAGGTTCTATTAAGGCGACGGTTTTGGTCGAAACAATCACGGCTTCCTTTCAAATCGACGAAATTTTATTTGAATTAAAAGAACATAGCTCCGGTTTGAATTGCGGACGTTGGGATTATATTTTTTCATTCATTAAAAAATTCAGAAACCTTCCTGAGTTTATCGTTCCAGATCGAGATCAGGTGACAATGACTTCATCTTTTATGAGTGCTTATTCCAAAAGAGTAATTGAAATCTGTCATAAAAGAAATGTTCACGCAATTGGTGGAATGGCAGCACAAATTCCTATTAAAAATGATTATGAAGCGAATAGTCAGGCTTTCGGAAAAGTAAGAAATGATAAAGAAAGAGAAGTGAAAAACGGTCACGACGGAACTTGGGTGGCGCATCCGGCTTTAGTTTCTGTGGCGAAAGATATTTTTGATCAGTTTATGCCAGAAAAAAATCAAATCGATAAAAAGTTTGATTATCAGATTACAGAAAATGATTTACTGGAAATTCCAAAAGGCGAAATTACCGAAAAAGGAGTAAGAAAAAACATCAATGTCGGAATTCTTTACATTGAATCCTGGTTGATGGGAGTTGGTGCAGCAGCAATTTATAATCTGATGGAAGATGCAGCAACAGCGGAAATTTCAAGAACTCAAATCTGGCAATGGTTGAAAAATGAAGCCGTTTTAAATGATGATCGAACGCTGACAAGACAGATGATTCTTCAGTGGGAATTTGAAGAATTGGAACGCATCGAAAAATATGTTGGTGAAGAGCGTTTCAAAAACGGAAAATTTAATCTCGCAAAAGAACTTTTCAATGAATTGATTTTCTGCGAAAACTTTGAAGAATTTTTAACGCTAAAAGCCTATCCATTTATTTGAGTGGGTTTAATGTCTGGAGTTATAAACTATCAACTAATATCAAGTAACAATTAACTAAACAAAAAATATTATGAAAACAAGACAAGATCAAATTCAGGAAATAGAAAAAGACTGGTTAGAAAACCCACGTTGGAATGGTGTGAAAAGACCTTATACAGCAGAAGATGTGTTGAAGCTTCGCGGTTCTTATAAATTAGATTACACAATTGCAACCGAAATGTCAAAGAAATTTTGGGATAAACTGAATTCTCAGGATTTCGTTGCGGGATTAGGAGCATTGACGGGAAATCAGGCGGTACAGGAAGTTGATGCCGGTTTGGAAGCTATTTATCTTTCAGGATGGCAGGTTGCTGCAGATGCGAATTTATCTGGAGAGATGTATCCTGATCAATCTTTGTATCCTGCGAACTCAGTGCCTTCTGTTGTGAAAAAAATTAATAATGCTTTGTTGAGGGCAGATCAGATTCAATCGGTAAACGGAGGCGGAGAAAAAGAATATTTGGTTCCCATTATTGCTGATGCAGAAGCTGGTTTTGGCGGAAATCTGAATGCTTATGAATTAATGAAACAAATGATTGAAGCAGGAGCTGCTGCAGTTCATTTTGAAGATCAATTATCTTCTGCGAAAAAATGTGGTCATTTAGGTGGAAAAGTTTTGGTTCCGACTCAGGAAGCGATCAATAAATTGATTTCAGCTCGTTTGGCGGCAGATGTTTTAGGTGTTCCAAGTTTGATTATTGCAAGAACAGATGCAGATGCAGCAGATTTACTGACTTCAGATATTGATGATAGAGACAAGAAATTTGTAACAGGTGAAAGAACTTCCGAAGGTTTTTATGTGGTGAAAAATGGAGTAGAGCAGGGAATCGACAGAGGTTTGTCTTACGCTCCGTATGCGGATTTAATCTGGATGGAAACTTCAAATCCTGATTTGGAGCAGGCTAAAAGATTTGCAGAAGGAATTCATGCAAAATATCCGGGAAAAATGTTGGCTTATAATTGTTCACCATCTTTCAATTGGGCGGCGAGATTAAGTATTGAAGAAATGTTGAATTTCAGGGAAGAATTGGCAAAATTGGGTTATAAATTCCAGTTTATTACATTAGCGGGTTTCCATGCATTAAATACGGCAATGTTTGAACTGGCTTTAGCCTACAAAGAAAAAGGAATGGCAGGTTATTCTGAATTGCAGGAAAGAGAGTTTGCTTTACAGCAAAAAGGCTTCAGAGCGGTGAAACATCAGTCTTTTGTAGGAACCGGATATTTTGATGAAGTTCAGAATATTGTCACAAGTGGTTCTTCTGCAACCGTTGCGATGAAAGATTCTACAGAGACGGCACAATTTCACTGAAAAGCTTTATTTTAACTAAATTTAATTGTTAAGAGCCTTCTCAATTTTGGGGAGGTTCTGTTTTTATGCATTATTTTTGAATAAATATTTGAAGAAGATGAGTTTGATTTTTGAAAAGCAAATAAAAATTACAGAACAGCATATCGATGTAAATAATCACGTCAACAATGTGCAATATGTAAAATGGGTGGAAGAAATTGCAGGTGAACATTGGGATTCTGTAAAAGATCAATTAGGTTTTCCTGATGATATCTGGATGCTTCTTGATCATCATATTCAGTATAAAAAGCAGGTTTATTTAGGGAATGTAATTACGATAAAAACCTATCCGAAACCACCTGAAGGAATTCGGCAGCCAAGAAAAGTAGAGTTTTATTGTAATGATATTTTGGTTGTAGATTCTCTTACACTTTGGGTTTTCATTGATAAAGAAACGCAGAAAATTAAAAGGCTGGATGAGAATTGGCTGAGTTTGCTTTAATTTTTAATAAATATGTTTATTTTCGTGATTCTATAAAAACTACATGGAAACAAAATATTCAGAAGATCAATTTGAGGAGTTTGAAAAGTACGATGCGCTTTCCGATCAGGATATTTTTACAAAAATCTGGACCGAACCGAGAAGGATTTTCAAATTTATAAACGATACGCAGTACGAAAAATACCTATATATTCTGATGATTTTTGCAGGTATTGTAAGAGCTTTTGATCGTGCCTCTGCAAAAGATATGGGCGATCATTCTTCTATGTTTTCAATAGTTTTTAGTTGTATTATTGGAGGAGGAATGTTGGGATGGATCTCTTATTACATTTATGCTGCGCTATTAAGCTGGACAGGGAAATGGCTGAACGGCACAGGAAATACATCGTCAATTTACCGCATGATGGCTTATGCAATGATTCCTTCAATTATGGCATTGGTGTTTGTGTTTTTACAGATTGCGATCTATGGTCAGGGTTATTTCAAAAGTAATACAGATTTTCTCGAATCTAATATTATAGGAAGCATTGTTTTTTGGATTTCATTTACAATGGAAATTCTTTTATCGCTTGCGTCCCTTGTTTTTATGGTGATAGGGCTTTCTGAAGTGCAAAAATTTTCGATAGGAAAAGCTATTGTTAATCTTATTTTACCAATTGCATTTATTGTTGTGCCGATTGTGCTAATTGTATCTATATCTATGTTGTTTTAAATAAATCAAAATGAAAGTCAGGGCAAGGTCATTCGTTTACATATTGAATTTCCTTATCTTTGCACCATGATACGTATTACAAAAATTTTTACATTCGAAACTGCTCATGTTTTGTACAATTATGATGGAAAATGTAAAAATATGCACGGGCATTCTTATAAGCTTTTCGTTACCGTGAAAGGAAAACCGATAAATGATCTTGAGAACCCTAAAAACGGAATGGTGGTAGATTTTGGCGATATTAAAGATATTGTAAAATCTGAAATTGTTGATGTTTGGGATCATGCGGTTTTGATTAATGGTGTTTCTCCGCATAGAGAATTAGGTGAAGGTTTAGAAAATCAAGGTCATAAAGTGATCTACTGTACTTTTCAGCCAACTTGCGAAAATATGTTGTACGCCATCGCTGCAAAAGTAAAATCAAAACTTCCGGAAGGAATTTCTTTAGCTTATCTTAAACTTCACGAAACCGAAAACTCTTACGGAGAATGGTTTGCAGAAGATAATTAATTATTTTTTTACTGAATTTAAAATATAAAGGGTGATTAAAACAACCATCAATTTAGAGCCTGGGAAAAAAGTGTATTTTGCTTCGGATCAGCATTTTGGAGCTCCGAATCCTAAGGAGAGCAAATTGCGTGAAGAAAAATTTATCCGATGGATGAATGAGATCAAAGAAGATGCTCAGGTTTTATTCTTGATGGGTGATCTGTTTGATTTTTGGCACGAATGGAATCATGTAATTCCAAAGGGCTACGTACGTGTTCTTGGGAAAATTGCAGAATTGAAAGATCGTGGTGTTCATGTTTATTTTTTTGTAGGAAACCATGATTTGTGGATGAAAGATTATCTTGAAGAAGAAATTGGTTGCACTGTTTTTTACAAGAAACAATATTTTGAAATCGCCGGAAAACAGTTTCTTTTGGCTCACGGGGACGGATTAGGACCGGGAGATAAAGGATATAAAAGAATGAAAAAAGTTTTTACAAATCCTATTGCACAGTGGTTTTTCAAATGGCTGCATCCCGATATTGCGATGAAGATTGCTTTGTATATGTCACAAAAAAATAAAATGATTTCAGGAGATGAAGACAAAGCATTTTTGGGTGAGGATAAAGAGTTTTTGATTATTTATTCTAAAAAGAAGCTCGAAACAGAGAATATTGACTACTTTATTTATGGTCACCGACATTTACCGATGGTTTTAGATTTAGGAAAAAATTCCAAATATATCAATCTGGGAGACTGGATTTCCTATTTCACATATGGTGTTTTCGAACACGATTTTCAACTGAAAACTTTTGAAAAATAGGAATAAAAAAATTACCCCATAAATGAGGTAATCCTAAATAAAGGTTTTACCTTTATTACTAATCCATATTCCGCAGTTCAGGGAGCAAAAACCTGACCGTTTTTATTTTTTTTTGAATAAATAAAAAAGAAATAATCAACTTTTAAATCATAAATGATTCATTTAGAATTATTAAGTGTTAAAATTAATCCGAATAATAAATTGAATAATATTTTTGACATAAAGACCGAAGAAGATTTTTTGATAGCTTGTCTTGAAACCTTCCGATTTCAATATGAAAATGTTGAAATTTACAGAAAGTTTGTCGATTACCTTAATATAGAACCTGAAGCGGTAAAAGAAATAAATAAAATTCCGTTTTTACCGATTGAGATGTTTAAAAATCATCAGATTTTAGATAAAAATATTTCTACAGGATTATATTTTCAGAGTTCAGGAACAACACAGGTAAATTTGTCTAAACATTTCATTGCCGACGAAAGTATTTATCAGGAAAGTATCTATAAAAGTTTTGAACAATTTATTGGAAAACCTGAAGATTTTATTTTTCTTGGATTGCTCCCAAGTTATCTTGAAAAACAAAATTCTTCTTTAATCTACATGGTTGATTATTTAATGAAAAAATCCGGTAAACAGGAAAACGGATATTTCCTTTACAATCATGAAGATTTATTTAAACTTTTGAATGAGCTAAAAGATAAAAAGGTTATTCTCTTCGGAGTTTCTTTTGCGCTTTTAGATTTTCTTGATTTCATTAACTCAAACTCTAAAACCCTCCAATTCTCAAACTCTTTGAAAGTGATAGAAACGGGAGGAATGAAAGGCAGAAAAGAAGAAATGACCAAGGATGAATTGTTGAAAATTTTACAGGAAGGTTTTAATACTGATAAAATTTATTCAGAATATTCTATGACTGAGCTTCTTTCGCAGGCATATTCTTTAGGGCAAAACGAATATCAATGTCCAAATTGGATGCGTGTTTTAATGAGAAATATAGAAGATCCATTCAGTTATGAAAAAGACGGAAAAACCGGGGCAATTAATATTATTGATTTAGCAAATATTCATTCATGCTCATTTATCGCCACTCAGGATTTAGGAAAAATTGTCGGTGATAAGTTTCAGGTTTTGGGAAGAATTGATCATTCTGATATTCGTGGATGTAGTCTTTTGGTGAGTTAAGTAGGTTTTATTATGGTAAATCTGTTTTGCTCTTACTGAGCGAAGAGCCTTTGCAAACAAAAAATATTCAATATCATTAAAAAAAATCTTTACGAACTTTGCGTTTAAAATTAATTTGGTGTTAAAAATAGAAGAACTTGTGCATGCTTACATCCATTCTCATTGTGATTTTGAGAAAGAAATTGTACTGACCAATCATTTTCAGGCAGATTGGGAAGCTGATATTTTGGTGATTAATTCTGAAGGTTTCAGCCATGAAATAGAAATTAAACTTTCTAAAAGTGATTTTAAAAATGATTTTAAAAAATCTTATGTCAATACTTCCACAGGTGAAAAATTTCTAAAGCACGATAAAATTTGCAGTGGAGATTACATCTGTAATTCTTTCAGTTTTCTTTTGCCAATGGGAATGATCGAACATTCTGTAATTCCTGGGCATTGCGGAATTATTGAGTTTTACCACAATGTAGATTCTTGGGAAACCGAATTTTATTTGATCAGAAAACCCGCAAAAGTTCATGAAGACTCTTATTGGAAATTCACGGATAAAGATATTTTTATAAGAAAAATGGCACTCAATTTATTGTCTAAAAAAATGGAAATTAAAGGAAAGCATGAAGAGCTTATTTTTAAAAATCCTTTTGAAATTAAGAAAACAAAATAAAAATTCCTGTCCGAAAAGACAGGAATTAATTTTATGTGTAAGTGTTGTTATTTTGCTGATTCGGGTTTCTCTATCAAAAGATTATAAGTAAATGCTGCAAAAATTCCTCCTAAAATTGGAGCCGCAATAAATAACCATAGTTGAGACAGTGCCTCTCCGCCTGCAAAAATTGCCGGACCAATACTTCTTGCCGGGTTTACAGATACTCCGGTTATTTTAATTCCAACAATATGAATTAAAACCAAAGAAAAACCAATTGCTAAACCTGCAAATCCACCATTAATGTTTTTTGTAGAAGTTGATCCTAAAATCACCATCAGAAAGATAAAAGTGAAAACAAATTCAGCAACAAACGCTGCAATCGTGTTGTACTGATCAAGATATCCGGTTCCCCAACCGTTGGATCCCAAAGCCCAAGGTTTCATTTCTGCACCGGGATGATTGGTGAAAATCAGGTAAAGAATTCCTGCTCCAATGATGGCTCCGATAATCTGAGCAATAACGTAGCGAACTGCTTCGTCCATTTTCATTCTTCCTGCTGCAACCATGGCAATAGATATTGCAGGATTAATGTGGCATCCCGAAATGTGACCAATGGCATAAGCCATTGCGACAACGCTCAGACCAAATGCGAAAGAAATTCCTAAAAGTCCTACTCCTGTAGTTCCGTCTGCGCCTGCAATTACTGCGCTTCCGCAACCCATTAATACCAAGACCATTGTGCCGAACATTTCAGCTACGAATTTTGAGGTTTTTGAAATCATCTCTTATTGTATTTTTTTAATTAGTAAGCTAATTTACAAAAATTAATAATTTAATAATTTTTATTTTAAATTTTTATTTTGTTATAATTGTGATGATATTTTTAATAATAATTATGGTGATTAACTTTTTTTAAGGTGTTTTTTTTAAACGTAAGATACTATGTCATTGCTTTAAATCAATATCTTTGAACGTAAGAAAATCAATATTTATCCGTTTTACATTTTAAATGATAGTTAATGAAGAAGTATTTTTTTGTAATCCCTTTATTTTTTCATCATACTTTTTCTAGTCAGCAATCTAAAAAAACGCTGCCTTGTTATGATCTTACGGAAGTTTTAAAAGTAGAGCCGACTCCGCTCTATAAACCACATTTAGATGCATCAAAAAGCTTTAATGTGAAAATTCTGAAAACTACAGCAACTGTTCAGAAATATATCAACAGCGGGAAATTTCATTCCATCAAAAAATCAGGAAAGGGTTTTAAGGTTCAGAAACTGGATTATAGCAGAGCCTGGATGGTTTCTAAAGGAAAAACCACTTTAGAAAAAATTGGTGCAAGATTCAGCAAGGAAACCAAAGGCCACACTTTTACGGTTTCATCTATTACCAGAACCCTTGAAGATCAATGCAGATTGAGAAGAGTTAATTCTAACGCGAGTTTAGGAATAAGTTCACATAATTACGGTAATTCATTCGATATTTCTTATGTGAGGTTTAATGGGGTTTTAAAGAATAATCCAAAAATGGAGGCTGCATTGGAAAAAGTTTTAAAATATTATGCGAATGCAGGTCGTATTTATTATATTAAAGAAAGACAACAGAGCTGTTTTCATGTAACCGTGAGAAATTATTGATTTATTATTATTTATTCATGGGATGTTTGTGTAGTTTAGGCAGATTCAATAATTTTATACACAGAAATTAAAAACCATCTTTATGAACAATTTAAACAGAGAAGAGTATTCCATGGCTTTGGAAGGCTGGATTATGGCTAAGCAAGACATCAAAAGAATTGAAGAGCTTTTTCCAGCAAATTATGCATTCAATTTATCACCTGAGCAAGTGCAATGGCTTAAGAAAAATAACCCTAATAAAGAATTTTGTGTTGAAATAGGAGTTGTTAACGGGCAATTGACTATGATTTTATGTCCACTTGATGAAAAGGGGACTAAAGTAGCTATAAGTGAATTTCCTTATTGTACTTTCGAAGCTTTACAAAATGATTTGAAATTAACAGAAGTTCAGACTTATACAATTGTAAAAAATGCTTTGCTATCAAAGGATATGCGTAAGATTGATAATGATTCTGATATGTTTTTTCCAATTACAAGCCAACCTATAATGGAGCAGGATAAAGCGGTAAATTCTATCGAGTCATGGCAAAGCAATGGACAAGATTGGTTTTATGCTCAATATAGAGAAGACAAAGTAAGAAATATTTTTAATAAATTTTATGTTCCGGCGGAAAAGATTTGTAATGCAAATCCTGAGCTTAGTTTTGTTTGCTTATTTGGGTTGAAATATTCAGAAATTTATCAAAAACAGTTACCTGCATTAATATTTATTGCTTTCCATAAAAATTTAGGAAACGGAGAAAGTGTAGAAACAATCTCAAATACCTACGATTATGCAAAACCATGTCCTCCCATCTGTAGAATACCAGATTCGGATTTAGGATAAGAGAATAATTACTTAAAATGGTAGAATTTTACAAAACATTTTTATTTATCAATTACGGATTACTTTTAATCATCGTTTTCCTAATATTTTGGAAATATGCCATTCTAAATAAAAAAGAAAAACAATATGCATATTATATTGTTTTTCTTTTTATGATTGAACTTTGTAGTTTGGTATTGCCTTATGCATTGAAATCTTACGATACCTCATTTATATATCATTTTTTTATTGCTGGAGAATTTTGCCTTTTAACAGGACTTTTTATAAGAAAACTGAATATAAATAAGCTTTTTTATATCATTTCAGGACTTATCTCTCTGGGGTTTTTGTTTGTGATTTATGGTTTAAAGATTAGCTTTAATTATGATTTGGCGAAAATCATTTCCAATCTTACTATAATCTGTCTTGTTGCGACATTTCTTATTCAACAGATTAAAAACGGAAAAAATATAGATAGGTTTATTTTGGTTGACGCAAGTATCTTTTTTTATTATTCGGTTTCTGTTTTTATTTTTGTAGTATTGTCACAATTTGTTAATTTATCTACAGAAAGTGTTTACTTAATCATGGGTGTTAATAATGTTTTTTCAACTTTTCTTTATTGTTCAATCGCATATACCTTTTTAAAATTAAAGAAGTAACCTTAAATATTAATCTGCTGATTCTGATAATTGTAACACTTGCAGTTATCGTGTTTTTTATATTGATGGCGTACAAGACTTTTGTAGATCGTATTATAAAAGAAAAAGAAGCGCAGAATCTAGCCGAAGTTCAGCATCAGAAACAGTTGGTTTTGGAAAATACCAAAGTACAAGAAGAAGAGCGTAAAAGAATTGCCGTTTCGGTTCATGATGACATTGGGAACAGATTAAACATTCTTTCTTTATGGCTGAATAATCTTGATATTGAAGATGATTCTACTTCTTCAGTTATCTCAAGCCAGATTTCGGAGTTGATTGACAGTACGAGAAATATTTCACATTCTCTTTATCCTGTAAATTTGGAGAAATTAGGGTTAATTTTATATATCGAAGAATTAATTACCAATTTATCGGCAAGAATTAATATTTCACTCTATGTTTCTCCAAAATATGATATAAAAGATGTTTTTGTAGAAGTTCAGATTTATCGGATAATACAAGAGTTTACAACAAATGTGATTAAACATTCAACTGCAGATAAAATTGATATTCTCATCAAAGATTTTAATGATTTTACAGGAATTGTTATCTTTGATAATGGGCAAGGTTTTGATTATGAAAAAGTTAAAAAAGGGATGGGAATTAAAAATATAGAATCAAGAATGCAGTCGATGGATGCCAAATTCAAATGGAAAAGTATTACAAATAAAGGAAGTCGATTAATCTTTAAAATTCAGAAAAATAATGAGTGACCAAATAAAAATTGCCTTGGTTGATGATGAGCAGCTAATTCTTGAAGGGGTAAAAATGTTGCTGTCAAAAGAAAAAAACTTTTCGGTAACGATGATGGCAAATAATGGAAACGTATTTCTAGAGAATCTTGATACATGTACTAAAGATAATTTTCCGGATATTGCCTTAGTTGATGTTCAGATGCAGCCTATGAACGGTTTCGAATTGGTTGAAATCTTAAAAGATAAATATCCCGATTTAAAAATTATTATTCTTTCGTCCCACTACAAAACATCGGTTTTAGGCTACATGGTTAAATTGGGTGTTTCTGCATTTCTTCCTAAAAATTCCGACAAAAAATTATTTATAGAAGCGGTATCAAGAGTATTTGAAAATGGTATTTTCTTTACTAATGAAGACCACGAGATGCTTCTTTCTTATATGAATAATACTTCCAAGAAAAAATCACTTTTTAGCATGGAAGATGACTTGTCTGAGAGAGAGAAGGATGTTGTGAAGCTGATCTGTCAGGAATATACCAATCACGAAATTGCAGAAAAGCTTTTTATCAGTCCGCGAACTGTAGAAAGTCACCGGCAAAGAGCTATTGAAAAAATAGGCGCTAAAAATACAGTGGGAATTGTGATTTACGCTATTGTTAATAATATTTATTCTCCCGCTTAAAATGTAAATCCGTAGTAATACGGATTTTTTTTTTGGTCATTTCTACTCTAATTTTTGAGTTTTTATTCTTGTTACTTTGAATTGTTCATTGATCAAAGAATTTTCAAATGAATAACTAATTCAACCAAATTACTTAATCCAAAAAAAAATTATTATGGAAACAATCGAATTATTGACAAATGTGTCAGAAAAAGAATTTGCATCACAGATTTGTGAAAATCTTAGTGAGGAGTTTGGGGTAGATGTAAAAGCCCTGCTTCTAACTCCAGGAATTTCAGGCAAAGAGAGAATTAAACTAACGGCAACTCACTTGATGGAAGCTATTATTTTGAAGGCGGAAGATGAAAATGTAGAAGGTTTTGAACGTAAATCGCTTACAGGAATGAATTTAGCCGATTTTGTAGCGAATGCTATTGAGATTGAACCCAATATTTCTTATTCCGAGAAAGACGCTATTGCATTAAGCAATCTTCAGGGTCAAAAACTGAAAGACTATCTTTTTACCCTTACAAAAAGATTTGAAAATATGGCTAAAGCCAAAACACCGGGACAGCTGGTTGCAGAAATGGCTGGAGGTGCACTTATGTCGATAGGGATTCCTATGGGAATACAGGTTGTGAAAAGCCTTATTGCAAAAGAAGCTTTAAAAGTAGCAATGCTTAACGGAGTTAAGGCTGTTGGAATGAAGACTGCTATAGTGGCTGTTGTTCTTGTCTTGGCAGGATTGTTATATTATCTTTTGGTAGAAAACCCTAAGAAAATCTTAGGAATGGTAGTTAACAATACAGATGATGATTTTGTTGTAAACAATTACGCTTCAGGGAATGGTGATCTTCGTATGATTCACGGTCAAATGGTAAATTTTATGGAAGATTCCAATGGAGGTATTGATGCTCCCAAACTTCAGTTAAAAGAAAGACTCAATTATGGGGCAGGAAATGAAGATAATATGGTTTTTGCAGGAATTTACTTCGCAGACCGAAATGTAGGCTTCAGAGGAGCAGAAGGAATTGCTGTATTTACCTCAAAATCTAATTCTAATTTTAAATTTGCTCACGTTTTTGCAGTACCTTATACAAACGATAACCGTAGTAATATTAAAATTATTAATGGCAATCCTGGGAATTTGGACAATCTTTTCAGAACCCTGTATGATCAAAACAAACAGAGAGTAGATTACAATGATCAGGGATATAGACTTACTTCTACAGTAAATGATCCGAGAGGTGGGGTAGTAGGTTGTATCGCATACATTGGGAAAATATAGTTTAATAAAACTTCTTAAATTATTATTAGAAAAAACTGCCCGAATTGGGTAGTTTTTTATTTCTGAAGTATTCGTTTCTTTTCCGTATTTTTGCACCCGAAAAAGATTCATATTCATTATTCACCTTTAATATTCATTTCAAATGCTTTCGGTTCAGGGTTTAGGATTACATCATTCAGGTAATTATTTATTTCAAAACGTAAATTTCACCATTAAAAAGGATGATAAAATTGGGTTGGTTGGTAAAAACGGAGCGGGGAAATCTACGCTTCTGAAAATGCTTTCCGGCGAAATCACTTTCTATGAAGGAAACGTAGTTCCCGAAGGAAATATTACCATCGGTTTCTTGAAACAGGATCTTGATTTTGTGAAAGGAAGAACCGTTTGGAATGAAACCATGCAGGCTTTTGAGCAAATTAATGCCTGGAAAGAAGAACTGGAAGAAATAAATCATCAATTGACCGTAAGAACCGATTACGAAAGTGATTCTTATACAGATTTGATCAATAGAATGACCGATCTGAATGACCTTTTGATGCATCATGATGCCTATAACTTAGAAGGCGATATTGAAAAAGTTTTATTTGGATTAGGTTTTAAAGCAGATGATTTCCAAAAAATAACCGACGAATTTTCCGGAGGTTGGAGAATGAGAATTGAATTGGCAAAATTGCTTCTTCAGAAAAATGATTTGATGCTTCTCGATGAGCCTACCAATCACTTGGATATGGAATCGATTATCTGGCTGGAAAATTTCTTGAAAGATTATCCCGGAGGAATTCTTTTGGTAAGTCACGATAAACAGTTTATGACAGCGGTTTGTAACAGAACTTTTGATGTAAACAATAGAAAAGTAGACGATTATAAAGCCAATTATTCTAAATATTTGGTGATGCGTGAAGATCGACGTGAAAAACTGATTCAGGCTAAAAAGAATCAGGATGCGGAAATTAAGCAAATGGAAGATAACATCAATAAATTCCGTGCGAGTGCAACTAAAGCCTCTTTTGCGCAGTCTTTGATTAAAAAATTAGATAAAATAGAACGTATTGAAGTTGATAATGAAGACGTTTCTAAATTCAATATCCGTTTCGTACAGTCACAGGTTCCCGGGAAAGTTATTTTCGAAGCAGAAAATCTTGGAAAATCTTACGGTGAAAAGCAAATCTTTGATGATGTAGATTTCATCGTTCAAAGAGGAGACAGAATTGCACTTCTTGGACAAAACGGTCAAGGGAAAACGACTTTAGCGAAAATCCTTTCAGGAGATATCAAAGATTATTCAGGAAGCTGGAATTTAGGTCACAATGTCAATATTGGATATTTTGCTCAGAACCAGGAAGAAGTTTTAACGCCAAATAAAACCGTTCAGGAAGAAGCTGAAGATGCAGCAACTGAAGAAACAAGACCAAGAGTTAGAGATTTGTTAGGATCTTTCTTATTTCAAGGGGAAGCTGTAAATAAAAAGACAAAAGTACTTTCCGGAGGGGAAAGAAACCGTTTGGCGCTTTGTAAATTGCTTCTTCGTCCTTTCAACACTTTGATTATGGATGAGCCCACCAATCACTTGGATATTCAGTCTAAGGAGATTATCAAATTGGCTTTACAGAAGTTTGAAGGAACTTTAATCGTAATTTCTCACGATAGAGAATTTCTGCAAGGACTTTGTGACAAGATTTACGAATTCCGTGACGGGCATATGAAAGAATTCTTAGGCGATATTAACGAGTATCTTGAATTCAGACAGAAAGAAAGCATCCGTGAAATTTCTGCAGAGAAGGCAAAACTTCACAGTGATGAACCAAAAGTTGAGGTAAAGAAAGTTGAAGAAAAACCTGTTGTCAGCCAAACAACTATCGTAAGTAAAGAACAGAAAAGTATTCAGAATAAATTAAAGAAAGTAGAAGAAAAAATTTCTGAACTGGAAACAACAATCGAAACTTTTGAAGCTACGTTTACTAAAGAAAATCCTTCTGAAGAAACTTTAGAAAAATACAATAAAACCAAAGAAGAGCTTGATCTTGCATTGCAGGAATGGGAACATTTGGGAACGCAGTTAGATTAATCTCTTTTAAATAAATATTACATAGATGGACTTTTTAGTTCATCTTTTTTATGAAGCATGATTTGCTCCGTAGGAGCAAACCCTTTGTCGCATAATCATGTTAACAATATTTGAGCTCCGTAGGATCGAAACTTTTTAACTATAAATGCTATAATCCTCTTTGAATTATTAAAATTTAATCTTTATGTAAAAGGCTTTCATTTATTTTTTATAATTTTGCCTAATGATTTTTAAGGAAAGTAGACCATTAAAGAGTTTTATCTCAAAGCTGATGCTTGGGATTTACTTCTTTGCGCTCTTTTCTTCAAGCTTTCACAGTCATGATTCTGCAGATTTTAAGCATTTTAATCTTAAAAAAACAGAAAATTCTATTTCAAAAACTGATGCAAAAGAAAAAGCAGGCGATTGTTTGGCTTGTCATTTCTTAGCAACAGGAAATACTTTATTACCAGACGAATTTAGTTTCACTTTGATCAAACATACTCATGAGGTAGAGCAGGTTTTTGCTGTACAGGAAAAAATCTGGTCACAAACTAAATTTTCTTTTCAACTTCGCGGTCCTCCCGCAATTTCATAATCAATAGATTCTTTTCGGATTTTTTTGCTTTAAATTTTTCAAGATTTGAATAATTTTAATGCATGATGTATTTTAATTAAACTAGTCCTGTTTTTTACCATTAAGGCAAATTTAGGATTAAGTTTCATTAAGAAAAATCATACAGATTTTTTAGGTATCTCTTAAAATGCGAAGCTGAACTTAATTATTCTAAATTGCTTAAATAAAATCTTAATGGTTCAAAATTGAGCGTAAAGATTCATAGTTTCTAGTAAAAAAAATCCAATTCAAAATTTTTAACGAATGTATTTTTAAGCGCTTCACAAGTGTGAAGAACAGCTTGAGAATACTCAATCAATCTATTTTACAATGAAATTGATATATAGTGTTCTGCTTATCCTTTGTGGATTTGCAATTACAAACGCACAGAAAACTTACACGGTAGAAGGAACTGTTCAGGATTTTCACGATAAAACCATGCTTGAAAATGCAGTGGTGAAAATTGGAGATTTTACAGCCCATACCAATAAAAAAGGTGAGTTTTCATTTAAAAATATTCCTGCAGGAAATTATCAGCTCATTGCTAAACATGCTCTGTGCGACGATTATACTGAAAATGTGGGAGTCAATAGAGATTTGCATTTAGCAATTACTTTAGAACATCATATTGGTGATATCGAAACCGTTACCATTCACGGAAGTCACAAAACAAAAGGTTCTGTGATTATGCGAACGCTGGACAAAACTGAAATTGAAAGAAATTCTACAGAAAATCTGGGGAATTTATTGACAAGAATTTCAGGAGTTACAGCATTGAAAACGGGAAACAATATTTCAAAACCTGTGATTCGTGGTTTGTACGGAAGCAGAATTTCTATTCTGAATAACGGAGTGAAAATGGCGGAACAGGAATGGGGAGTTGAGCACGCTCCAAATATCGATGTCAATGATTTTGAACACATCGATGTTATCAAAGGTGCATCCGCTTTGAAGTACGGAAATGAAGGAGTGGGTGGAGTTGTCGTTTTGGAACCGGCTATTTTACCGAAAAAAGATACCATTATGGGAAGTCTGAAACTTTCAGGGATTTCCAGTGGAAGAGGAGGTGAAATTGCTGCTAATGTCGCTAAATCTTGGGAAAACCAATGGTTTGTAAAAACCGGAGGGAGTTACAGAAAAACTGGCGATCAGTATGTTCCGCATCATGCGTTGCAAAATACTGGAATGGAATTTAATTCTTTTAATTTCTCATTTGGGAAACATTCTTTTTTGCAGGGTTTTGATGTTTCTTATAGCGGAATTAACCAAGAATTCGGGATTTACAAAGGTGCACATTTGTCGAGTCCCGAAGATTTTTATAATGCGGTAAATTTTGGACAGCCTTTCTATCTTGATCAGTTTACACGCAATATTGACAATCCGAAGCAGAAAGTAGAGCATCATATTGCAAAACTTTCGGCTTACAAACGTTTTGCAGATTTTGGTAAGCTGACTTTTCAATACAGTTTTCAGTTAAACAGAAGACAGGAATATGATATCAGAAGAGGAGAACTGAGCGAATTGCCTTCAATGGATTTACGATTAATTACCCATTCTGCAAGTTTGGTTCATTTAATCGAGCGTACAAACTGGAGTTTAGAAAGCGGAATTTCTGCCGCTTTTCAGGATAATTTTCCTGATCCTGCAACCAAAGCAAGACGTTTGATTCCGGATTATTACAGGTATGATGGCGGAGCTTTTTCTGTTTTTAAATACCGTTTTAATTCAAAACTGAATGTTGAAGCTGCGGCAAGATATGATTTCAGCAGATATGATGCTTACAAATATTATGATTCTGATAAATGGAATGCCAATTATGCAGATGTTTTTCCACAGTTTTTTGTGAGTGAATCCGGAAGCAGAACTTTAACCAGACCAATTTTAGATTATCATAATTTTTCGGCGAATGTAGGTTTAGATTACAAGCCGATTCAGAATCTTGAGTTTAAGCTGAATGTATCCAGAGCAGATCGAAGCCCGAATGCTGCAGAACTGTTTTCAGATGGTTTGCATCATTCAGCAGCAGTGATGGAAGAAGGGAATTTAAACATTAAAAAAGAAACAGTTTATAATATTAATCTTTCATTGGCGGGTCATTTTGATGTATTGAAAGGTCTTCACATCGAAGCCAATCCTTATCTGATGATGTCTGATAATTTTGTGAACCAAATTCCAACGAGTGTTTTAAGTACCAACCGAGGAGTTTTCCCTGTTTGGTCTTATCAGCAGATTAAAGCGAGAATTTACGGAGTTGATGCCGATGCAGAGTTATCAATTTTAGATAATTTAAAATGGAAATCAGGATTTAGTATTTTGAGAGGTGATGATCTTTCTAATAATGAACCACTGATTTTGATGATGCCCGCAAAACTGAGAAATTCTATCGAGCTGAATCTGAATAAACCTAAGAATTTCTATGTTACTTTAGAAAACGAAAATACATTTAAGCAAAATCGTTTTCCGATAAGAAATTTGCCGGTAACTTTTATTAAAGACGGAGTGGAAAGAAATGAAATCGTTGATTTTAGTTCTACACCTGCTGCGTTTACCTTATTTAATGCTTCTGTGGGAGCAGACTTATTTAAAAATCTGAATCTAAATTTCAGAATTAATAACGTATTTAATGTAGAGTATCGCGAATATCTGAACAGACTCAGATATTATATGTACGAACCTGGAAGGAATTTCGTCGTGACTCTTAAATACAATTTCTAATTATTTACAACTTAAAATTTAAAATTAAAATGAAAAAATTTATCAATATTACACTAGTCCTTTTTGCTGCACTTTTAGTATTTTCATGTAGGTCGGATGATGATACAATTCCAGAAGATGTTCATGAGCATGACGAGATTGGAAAAGTGGTTTTAAAACTGACTAATAAAGCTGATGCTGCAGACGTACAAACGGTTAGTGTTATCTCTGGTGAAGCAGTGGGGCATTTACATCTAACCGTAGGAAGTACTTATTTAGCAGAACTCGATTTCCAGATTAAACATGATGATCATTATCATTCATCTGATGAAATTGAGGAAGAAAAAGATCATCATTTTATAACATTTGGTCCTGCAAACGCAGATATTACAGTCTTGAGAGCAGCGAATGATATTGTAAGAACAGACGGACAAAAATTAGGTTTAAGAACTGAATGGACAATCAATTCTACACAGCCAACAGGAAAGATGAACATCAAATTGATTCACGGTCCTGTAACAGTTAATCAAAATTATCCTTCAGCAACCAATCAATTAGGTCAGACTACAGGTGGTGAAACTGATGTAGATATTACCGTTGACGCACACTAAAAGTTAGTTCAGACAAATTTTTAATATTACAAAAAGACATTATTTCGGTAATGTCTTTTTATTTTAACGTATTATAACAAAAGGAATGTCTTGTTTTAATAAAAAATTCATATTTTTGCAACCTAAAATTTTAATCAATAATGAAGGTTACCGCAAAAAACCATGATGATGTAAGTGCATTGCTTACAGTAACATTGGAGAAATCTGACTACAAAGAAAAAGTAGAAAAGCAATTGATTAATTATGCTAAAAACGCACAGGTTCCTGGTTTCAGAAAAGGGAAAGTGCCTTTGAGTATGGTTAGAAAGCAATATGAAGCAGGGATTGCATTCGAAGAAATCAACAAACAAGTTTCTGATGCTTTAAATAACTATATCAACGAAAACAAACTAAGATTAGTTGGTCAGCCGGTTCCACAGCCTGTAAATGATTTCAATCATAATGCAGAGAAGTTGGAAGTAGCTTTCGAAGTAGGTTACGAGCCTGAGTTTACGATTGACTTGGCTAAATATGAAGCTCCTCACTACAAAGTTTCAGCTTCTGAAAAAGAAATCAACAAGAGCATCGAAAATATGCAGAAGCGTTTTGCTGAGCAGGTTCCTCAAGATAAGATCACTAAAGATTCTTACATCAACTTCGAGATTACTCAGGTTGTAGAAGAAGATGCGGAAGGAGAACACAATCATGCACCAAAAATCGCTACCATTACAGCTGAAAACAAAGCAGCTTTCAAATTGCTTAAAGGTTTGAAGATGGATGAGTCTGTAAAAGTTTCTAAAGAAACTCTTGCTGCTGACGAAGATTTGGCTAAAGAATTAGGTTTCGCTAAAGAAGAAGTTGAACATTTACACCATGCTGAAGTTGAAGTTAAAGTAAAAGATTTCTATAGCTTAAACTTGGCAGAACTTAATCAGGAATTATTCGATAAAGTTTACGGTGAAGGAAACATCAAAACTGAAGAAGAGCTTAAAGATAAAGTAAAAGCTGAATTAGACGAGTATTTCCAGCAGAATGCAGACGTACACTTTGTAAACAAAGTGTTGGAGCAGGTTTCTGAAAAAGAAGAAGTAAAACTTCCTGAGTCTTTCTTGACGAAGTGGTTGATCTTCTCTAACCAGAACATTCAGTCTGAAGAGCAGGCTCAAGCAATTCTTGAAGCTGAGAAAACTCAATTGAAATATCAGATCATCGAAGGTAAATTGATGTCTGATAACGATATTCAATTAGATTATGCTGATGTTTTGGCTCAGGCTGAGCAGTTGGTTAAAAATCAATTGGCAATCTACGGAATTCACCATTTAGGTGATGAAGAAATTCAAAAATATGCTGCTGAAATGTTGAAAGACCAAGAGCAGGTAAGACAAATTTCTTCTGAAGTAGCAATGGCTAAGTTGAAAGACGTTATCCTTGAAAAAGCAACTAAAAAGGAAACTGAAATCTCTCACGACGAGTTTTTAGAAGAATTGAAGAAATAATTTATTTTGATATAAATATTTGAAAACCTCCAAGAAATTGGAGGTTTTTACATTTTATGTACCGTTGATGACAATTGAGGAGATTATGCATACTGTAAAACCTTAATTTTGATATAATTAAGAAACCGTATCTTTAGAATCACAAAATTATTCCTATGAAAAAAAACTATTTTTTTATTGCTTATCCTTTCTCAGATTCATTTGTTATTCTAAACAGAAAGAGAAGCAGAGGACTGTGGTTGATGGCATTACTACTTATATTCATCCTGCCTTCAAACTTTAAAGCACAGGGGAGTTTTGGCATTTTGCCGGGTGCTGTTAATGAGGATGGAGCTTTTCAGGGACCCTATTCAAATGTTCCAAGAAGATTTCAGATACTTATTGCTAATGCTCCGATTTCTTTATTTCTCAACAAATATATTAGTTCGATTTCGTTCAGGCTTCAGGATTCTCATACGAATTCCTGGCCGCTATCTGATGCTACATTCGGCAGCTATGAGATTTACCTCAGCAAAGGAGTAACTCCTCCCAATATGCAAATGAACTTTGCAGCCAATATTACCGGGAGCCAGACTATGGTGAAATCGGGCAGCCTTACGATCCCTGCAGGCTCTGTTCCTGCCGGAAACAGCAGCAATCCTTACGCTTATACCTTCGTATTCGATACACCTTATCTTTATACGGGCGGAAATCTTGTTATAGAAATACGCCATACAGGGAGTAATAGTTCTACTTCGGTACCTGCAAAGTCTATTTATACCAATTCCGTAGTTAATGGAACTTACTTTTCTGCATGTTGGCAGCTGGATGCTGGTATCACAGTGGCTAATTTCCCTTTTATCAGAATCAATGCGGTCGAAAATTTGGGTGTAAAGTCCGTGACAATCGATGACGGTTTTTCTGTCTACCCGAATCCTGTGAAAGACAATCTGTATGTAAAAACCGATAAAGAAATTACAGAGCTTCACGTATTTAATTCTGCAGGTCAGAAAGTATTATCACAAAAGAACAACACAAAAATACCACAACTTAATAGCTCTTCATTATCCAAAGGAACTTATATCTTACAGATGATTGATAAAGAAGGTAATTCTACCTCGACGAAATTTATTAAAGAATAATACTTAATTGTTTAATAGATCAATTTATTGACTAAATAAATATTTAAAAACCTTGGAGAATGGGAGGTTTTTTGATGTCTGATACTGCATGTCATACAATATTATTATCTTTAGCGCTTTAAATTTAATAATGGAATCCAGAGGTACTTTCAGAGAAGTAAATAGGGTTTTGCAAGCTTTTTAAACAAATAAATATTTTAATATGAAAAAGATCATCATTCCGTTTGTCTGTGCGGTATTATTTACCACTTCTGTGACTGTGAATGCGCAGACAAAAACGGCTACTGCTGCAACCGCAGTGAAATCTCAGCTTTCTCCTCAGCAGGTTATTGATAGCTACCTGAATGCCCTTGGCGGGAAAAGTAAACTGGAGGCTGTAAAAACAACGATTACAGAAAACACCATGTCTCTTCAGGGAATGGAAATTGCGATGAATACAAAAAAAATGGGCAACAAATTCAAATCGGTACAGTCGGTAATGGGACAAGAGGTTACTCAGATGTTTGATGGCGAAAAAGGGTACATCAATCAAATGGGAAACAAAAGCGACTTCCCTGCAACTGCAATTCCGGAATTGAAAAAAGGAAAAACCATCGATGCTTTAGGGTATGATGCAGCTAATTTCAGCGGAGTGACTGTAGAAAAACTGGATGGTAAAGATTATAATGTACTGACTTCAGATAAAGGTAAATTTTATTTTGATGTTGCTACAGGTCTTTTATACAAATCAAATACAGAAATGGGTGATGCAGTAATAAAATCTTACCTTACTGTAGACGGAATCAAATTTCCGGGAGATATCGATGCTGAGGGCAACGGACAAAAAGTAGTTATTAAAACATCAAAAGTTACCGTTAACTCTGGTGTTACTGATGCAGATTTTAAATAATTATTACTGATTATATATTTTAAACCGGCTTTTGCCGGTTTTTTTGTTTTTAAACTTTAACGCAAGTTTAACTAAATAATTAGGGATTAAATTTCTTCAGACTGGGATTAATCTTTAATTTTATCTCAGATAAAAAAATCAAACTGTATGAAAAAAACTCTATCGTCCATAGCTGCGGTTATTCTAATGTCATCTATGGCTTTTGCACAGAATATCCCGATGGATCCTTCTGTAAGAACCGGTACTCTTCCAAACGGAATGAAATACTATATCAAAAAAAACACATTACCGGAAAAGAAAGTAGATTTCAGATTGGCAATCAACGCCGGATCTATCCTTGAAGACGAAAACCAGAGAGGTCTTGCTCACTTTATGGAGCATATGAACTTCAACGGAACCAAAAATTTCCCAGATAACAAATTAGTAGACTTTCTACAGTCGATAGGAGTAAAATTTGGTCAGCATCTTAACGCTTATACAAGTTTTGACGAAACAGTTTATATGCTTCCTGTTCCTTTAGATAAACCAGGAAATCTGGATTCAGGGTTGAAAGTAATGGAAGATTGGGCTTTTAACGCAACCTTGACTGATGAGCAGATCAACAAAGAAAGAGGAGTTGTTTTAGAAGAATTAAGATTAGGATTAGGTGCAGACAAAAGAATGTCTGATAAATATTTACCTAAATTATTATACAAATCTCAGTACGCCAATAGATTACCTATCGGGACTAAGGAAGTGCTTCAGAATTTCAAACCGGATGTTATCAGACAGTTTCATAAAGATTGGTACAGACCAGATCTGATGGCATTAGTAGTTGTAGGAGATATCAATGTAGATGAGGTAGAAAAGAAAATTAAAGATAACTTCAGCAAATACAAGAATCCTTCTAAGCCAAGAGAAAGAAAAACTTTTGATCTTCCGAATCACAAAGAAACTTTAGTGGCGATAGAAACTGATCCGGATGCGACCAATTCTATGGTTCAGTTTATCATGAAGGATGCAGATTCTTATACACCAGATGTTACCATTGAACAATACAACCAAAGCTTAATCGAAAACATTGCGACGCAAATGCTGAACAACAGATTAAGAGAATTGGTGAATTCTAATAATCCTCCATTCACATTTGGATCTGTTTATCACGGCGGAACATATGCGAGAACCAAGGAAGCTTTCCAGGGGTTTGCGATGGTAAAAGAAGGGAATCAGATAAGCGCTTTGAAAGTACTTTTAGAAGAAACTGAAAGAGCAAAAAGATTTGGTTTCACACAGAGCGAGCTAGACAGAGCAAAATCTCAGGTGATGTCTAATATGGAAAGATCTTATAACAACCGCGACAAAACAGAAAGCGATATGTTGGTAGATGAATATGTAAGAAACTTCCTGGAGCAGGAACCAATGCCGGGAATTGCCTGGGAATATGAAGATACCAAGAAATTCTTACCATCGATAACTTTGGCTCAGACCAATGAGGTAATCAAAAAAATGGTGAAAGAAGACAGCAGGGTAATCGTGATTACAGGTCCTAAAAAAGACAATGTAACCATGCCTACAGAAGCTCTGGTTTTAAAAACTTTTGACGATGTAAAAATGGCTGATCTTAAACCTTACGAAGAAAAGGCAACCCTTAAAAACTTAGTAAAACCATTCAAATCTGAAGGTAAAATTGCTAAAACTGAAACCGATGCAAAATTAGGCACTACAACATGGACGCTAGGCAACGGAGCAAAAGTAACATTCAAAAAAACCGACTTTAAAGATGATGAGATTGTTTTCTCAGCAAGAAGTTTGGGCGGAAATTCATTGTTGAGCGATGCAGATTTCAATAAAACTCAGTTTGCCTATCAAGCTTTAACTGAAGCTGGAGTAAATGGTGCTTCTAAAGCAGAACTTACCAATTATTTGGCAGGAAAGCAGGTGAATGTAAATCCTTACATCAGCAGTACTTTAGAAGGAATAATGGGTAGAACCAATCAAAAAGATCTTGGTACTGCAATGGAGCTTGTTTATGCTTATTTTACAGGTTTAAATTACAGCCCGGAAGCATTCAATGCTTATAAAGTAAAGCAGTCCGCAATGCTGGATAATATTTTGTCTAATCCTCAGACTTATTTCGCAAGTGAACATGCTAAGTTTACCAATCAGAAAAACCCAAGATTCATAGGAATTATTCCATTAGAAAAAGATTGGGCCGCTACAGATTACAAAAAAGCATATGATGTTTACAAAGAGAAATTTGCCAATGCAGGAAACTTCCATTTCTATTTTGTAGGAAATATTGATGAAGCTAAATTTAAAAATGAAGTTTTACAGTATATCGCAAGTTTACCAACTACAGGAAAAACTACGAATTTCAAAGATACAGGTTATAGAGGAATGACGGGAGATCATACCAAAGTGTACAAAAAAGGTAAAGATCCGAAGAGTATGGTTCAGATTGTTTATTCTGGCGAAGCTCCTTATAACGAGAAAGAAGCTCTGGCACTTTCTGCTTTAGGTGAAGTGGCTACTATAAAAGTTATTGAAAAGCTGAGAGAAGACGAAAGCGGAATTTACGGTGGTGGAGCAAGAGGTTATATGGGGAAAGTTCCTTACAGCAGCTATAGTTTCAGCTTAAGTTTCCCTTGTGGACCTGAAAATGCAGATAAATTGACGAAAAGCGCAATTACAGAGCTTCAGAAACTGATCGATAAAGGTCCTGAACAAAAAGATCTTGATAAGTATAAAGAAGGGGAGATGAATGATTATAAAACAGACATCAAAGACAATAACTATTGGATGAATGCTATTTCTAAAAATCAATTAGACGGAAGTGATAAGTACGAAATCTTAAATTATCAGGAGAAAGTAAAAGCATTGACTGTAAAAGATTTGCAGGATGTTGCTAAGAAATATCTGACAAAAAACAGAGTAGTTGCTACTTTAATGCCAGAAGACGGGTGGGAAAATGCTCCTAAAAAAGAAGCTGCCGCAACAGTAAAAGCTACTGCAGTAAAATAATCTTAGTCGATTACATATAATGAAAACCACCGCAGGAATTTCGTGCGGTGGTTTTGTTTTTTTAAGAGTAATACTGTAATGTTTTTTAATGAATAGGATTTCATCCTATCCTTTATTACGTCGTCCCTTAGAGACTTTCAATGTACTTAGAAATATAATAATTACAGCTAAATCATTTATTTTTCAACCATCAACCATCAACCAAAATTATTTTCCATACTCTTTTTTCCACTCTTCAGCAACATCGCTCAGCGTGGCATAAAAATCCTCACCGTATTTTCTGGTAAGCGGAGTTTTAAGAAATTTATAAACCGGAACCTGAAGTTCTTTTCCTAAAGTACAGGCGTCGCTACAAACGTTCCACTCATGATAATTTAAAGCAGAAAATGTAGAATATTCTGTAATTCTGATCGGGTAGAGGTGACACGAAATTGGTTTTTGCCAATCAACAGCGCCATCTTCATAAGCTTTTTCGATACCGCATTTGGTCACTCCTTTTTCGTCAAAAGTGACATAAGCGCATTCTGCATCTTCAATCATCGGGGTAACGTACATTCCGTCCATGGGATCGGTAGTCCATGTTCCTTGTTCGTCCAGTGCTTTAATTCCTGCTTCCGTAAGGTAGGGTTTTATCTTATCATAAATATTATCTAAAATGATAAGCTCATCTTTGTCTAAAGGAGCTCCCACATCACCTTCTACACAACATGCACCTTTACATTTGGTAAGGTTACAAACAAATTCTTCAGAAAAAATGTCTTCAGAAATTAATTTATCGTCTATTTGAATCATAATCTTTTTTTTTAAAATAAATTGAAGTGAGTTCCTGCTTTAAAAGCAAATAAGCTTACAATTGTCAACCAAA